>Ga0315914_1003139_pt1 | contig 25172 bp, 9 predicted proteins | sample MpolenodulesMG_FD_203920 | JGI IMG/M metagenome (GOLD analysis project Ga0315914, IMG submission 203920) | Medicago polymorpha root nodule microbial communities from Los Angeles, California, United States - elongated nodules | ecosystem: Host-associated > Plants > Roots > Nodule | place: USA... | reverse complement strand
AACACTTTAATGTTAATGTCTCACAGTTATTTAAAACAATGAATGTGCACAGGAACGAAGCCAAAAATTTAGCTTAGGGACCAAGTTTAAGAGTATTACATAGTAAAAAAAAACAATCTTTTATATGCATATATAATGTACACACGAAATTAAAGAAATTATGTGATATATCTTAAGTTAATATACATCTAAAATTATAAGAAATTTTAAAGATACAAAAAAGATGAGTTCCTTGAGGCTTCCTTGAGTATGACGAGACTACAATAGATTTCTTAATAGTTGAGAAAGAAAATAAGAAACAACAAGAATGGAAAGGAAGGAGGATAAATTCAAGATAATATCGCGAGCAGTGAATCGTTGGTAGTAATTGAGAGTGTGCAAACAACACTACATGCAATAAGTAAAAAATTTGAGTGAAATTGCAACAAACACTCATAAATTGATGTTCTAGTTAAGGTTCTTGTGTAAATTGCGGAAAAAATTTGAGTTTATTTTTCAATGCTATGTATTCTAGTTAAGGATTAGTGCCATTACAATTTGAAAGTTATGTGTATAAGGCTAGATATTTTTGAGTAAAAAAAGTTTATTATACAAGATTATGGACCCGCTTGGACTAGCTTATTTTATAGCTTATATAAAACAACTTATGCAAATAAATAAGTTTTCATATACTATTTATAAGTTTTTAAGGTAGTTTATGAAAAACCCGTTTATGAAGATACAATTTTCGTTAGTGGGAGTTTATAAATTAAAATAAAAGCTTATTTATTTACATAAACTATTTTTCATAAGCTCAAAATAAGCTCAAACCAAACAGGGCCTATATAAAGTTCATAGAAAATAACTATAGACATAAAAATATAATAGCATTCTAATATGGAATTTTTTATAGCATTCTAACTCCATCCCTGAGTGTGCAAGTCTCACTCCCGTGAAAACCTTTGATAATATCAATTAGTATCAAATATGGTTAAACATCATATCGCTTGTACACTCACGAATTCCAGTGCATCAACCTGATCATGAAGCAATACAGTCAGGACCATTCCTAACTTTTTACTAGACTTAGGCATAGTATGAGAAAAGACCTCTTACATAATACATCATGAACTTTTTTAGCTACTTGTTATGATTTTATTAGCTCTTCATTTCATTTTTTTGCTTTTCATTACTAGATAAATGTTTTTTAGGCAACATCTTAAAATAAATCAAATATTCAATAGAAAGCAAAACAAAACAAAAACTCGTAGAAGTAGAGAACAATAGCACATGCAAAGTAGGCTGAAATTTTAGCACTTAGAAAATAGAGACCGAGAATATAGCACTTGAGAATAATATCACCAAAAAAATAAAAGAATATCAACACTTAATTAAATTTTAACCTTTTCGATGCAATATTCTCCTACATTAAACCCACAACAACAATAATAATACTTGACACAAAACAAACGTTAAACTTTTTAGATGAATCATAAATACTAATTTTTTTTTTGTGTTACAAGTACATCATTCCTCATTTTATATGCTACAAGTATGTTTCTATTGATAAAAAAATTTGGCCAGCAAGATTATTTTAGTGTTGATTAAACAAAATTCAGAAGTGGTTGATTATTACAATGTACTGAAAGTTTGACATGTGTCATGTTTCCTTTTTGATCAAGTTTGATTTTTTATATGAAATGCATGTACGCTCTTTATTTTAATTTTAATAATAATTTTGTCCAAGAAACAAAAGCATATTGTTTGATTTGCACGCGTTAGCGTAGTAGAAAAAAGTCAAAAACAGACAGACGAACACACGAGTGCCTATTTGGACGCTAGTATAGTATAATAATAAAAGTAACATAATAAGAATTGAAAAAAAAGAAATGATTAATCGGTGGTACTAGGTCTAGAAGTGAATGATAGGTTTTTTCATTGCGGCCAACCAAGAAACTTTGAGTAGTGTAGATAGTACATGATGTATACTATGAGAATGATCATCAACCATTAGATCAATAATAAATGATTGAAATTAAAAATTCACATATATACCACACCTTATTACATCAATTCTCATAAACTCATTTCCCTTTTCATCTTCTTCTCCCAACACTCAATCAATATGTGGATCTTTCATCTTCTCTAATCCATCATCATCATCATCAACGTCAGTCTCTCTCAAGCAGGTTCCACCTAATTGATCTACCATGAAAGCATTGCAATCTCATAGAATTCTTACGATTTGTAAAATAATAACACGGAAGAATTCTTATGAATTGCAGATTAAAAAAGAAAAAAAGAACCTTTCAGATTATCTAGGATTAATTAATAACTTTTGTAGATTTGTTCAACCAAAAACATAGAATTCTTACTATTTCTATTCATTAATAAGCTTTGTAGGTTTGGACAAGTAACAATAAATAAGATTGGGAATTCTCACGTAAACTCAATCTCTATGAACCAAAAATAATTATTAATTAATAAATTTGAATCCTAAGAATTTATTTCAATCAATTAGAACATGGTGGTTTATTGATAGATTCAATCTAGTCAACATACAATTTCGCAGAACATGGTGAACCAAAGAAGATGAAAGAGTTTATGAGAATTAATATAATAAGGTGAGGTATATATGTGACTTTTTAATCTCAACCATCTATTTTTGATCTAATGGTTGATGATCATTCTCATCATTTTCATATAAGTTAGTCATTTTCATAGTAAACATCCTCTAGAGATAGATATAGATAGACTAGCAACATCGTTTGATATGGATATTGCTATCAACTTGGTTGACGAGACATACGTTTTTTAATAAATACATATAAAAACCAAGTTAAAATTCCTAATGGACTAACAACAAGTAAAACAGCAAATACAATCAAATATAAATGGGTATTGTTCACATCTTCATATGGAGAAAATATTTGTTCATGGTCCATTTCCTGCCGTTAAACAATAAGGGTTTTGTCAATCCTATTTATTGTAAATTATAGTTTTAATTTTTTATTTTCTATTGTCTCTTACAGACAATCAAAATTTCATACACAACCCATTTAATCCAAAATATCTTGGAAACAAAATAATAGGCATCAATACGTTGCTTAAAAAACATAGAGAAACTAGGATAAGCATTTATGTTTCTTCTCTAAAACAAGAATTCTTTGAAAATAAAATACGAGGCACCTCTTAATTTCATCTCCTTTACTTCAAATCACTATACAGAATCCTTGCTCACATCAAATCATGGAGAGGGCTTCTTCAATTGCAAGGCCTAAACATAAAAGGGGAACTTCTGAGAAAACTAGAGATGCGACAACTGTAAATGATTTTAAATAGTATGAAATTTCATCCAACGAAATAAGAGTAGATCATAAGTCAATCGGAACAGGTATGAATCCCACCTTCGTCATCATTTTCAAAAACATTTAGATTTGTGTTGGAGAGAGATGGTGGTTGGGAGGGAGAAGGGAGAGAGTGTGAGTGAGGATTTGAGTAGGTCTAAAAGTAAGACACAAAATAAGAATTGAAAAAAAGAAGAACAAATGATTAATTGGTGGTACTAGGTCTAAAAGTGAATGATATGTTCCTTCATTACGGTCAACCTAGAAACTTTGAGTAGTGTAGGCAGTATATAGAACACACACGTACACGCGCATGAACCCCCCTCCCCCACGCACGCGCGCCCCCCCACACACATATATATCCTTTCAAAATATATATATCGTAATTTTTTTTTGAGAGGATATATATATATCGTAATTGTTTTAATAAAAATATTACTTTCAATACGAGTAATAAAACAATCATTTAATCATTCATTTTTTGCACGATTTCGTGTGTGATTTTTAATAATCTATACCAATATATTAATGGAAAACATAATTTTTTTGGAGGAATTTTTCATTATTACATTTACTCTTAAACAAATTTGTTTTTAATAATGTTATATTGTTGGTGTTATTGAAAAATATATGAATTTTTTATTATATTTGTTATATTATTGGTTTAAAGATACACGTGGTTTGTTACTATTTAAAAGTTACAAACTTCTATATATAATTTTAATCAAAATTTCATAGAAAAAACATTGCTTATAATTGACGTGCGTTAACGAAGTAAAACAAAAAAGACAGACGGGCATGGAGTATGATAAGTATGCAGTGCGTTGAGAGATGTGTTGCCCAGTGCCCACACATACGAGACTCCAAGATAGAGGTGTGCAATGATTGTGAAACTAATTATGAAAATGATTGACGTATTTTTTGGCTGTGAAGAGGTGAAGAAAGTGTGGAGGGCAGCATGATTGTGGGACATAGTCAGAGATGCTTTTACTTCGGCCACAAATTTTGGAGCTTGTATTTTCTCTTTATTATGCAGGTTGCCATATAATGTCTGCCATGGCATTGTTGTGATGATGTTGTGGTGCTTGCGGAGAAGACGAAATGACAAAGTGTGGAGTGGAGAACTGAATGAAGTTAATGTTATTGTCCAGCTAACGCACGAGGCCCTTTTCCAATGGAATTATGTTCGTACGAATGATGTTCGAGGTGCACAACAAGTGCAGCAGCCGAATCCAGTTTGTTTGGTGATCAACGGTGCTTAGTATTGGTATGTGTATTCAAAATTCTTGTGTCCATTTTGTAAAAGCTTCAACCAAATGGTATGACAGCTTTCCTTCTCCGTTAGAAGCAGAGGCAATGGGCATGTGTGATGCCATCTCATGGATTGATCAATTGGGACTATCGAAAATGCAAATTGAGCTAGATTGTAAACGAGTGGTTGATAGCATAGTTGATAGGTCTAATAATAAGTCGGAATTTGACAATATTGTCTTGATGTAGATCACTATTATGACATTTTTCAAACTTTAAGATAAGTTTGGTCCAAAGACAAAACAAATTGTGTCACCCATAGCCTAACGAGGGTGTCAAAATTGTACGCTCGTCGCCAAATCTTTGATTTGATTTCAACTTGTATTTCTTCTATGAGTTTTTATTGGTAAAGAAAACTATGATTTTCATGATTAACTAGGTAATTAAGTTTCTGTCTTAGTGAGACCATAACTTAAGTTTGTTCTCTTCTATTATGTTATGGTACTGCTGCTTCAACCATTCTATTACAATCAACAAGAATTTATTATTGCTTTTACAATTATATATGTCTTTCTCCTTAACAATCTTGTTCTTTCACAAGATTTTTGATGCATGACCAATTTTTGGCTCTAACTAACCCTATTAATCTTAGTTTTCCCGCATCACTTGTATGAGAAGTGTGTAATTGAATTTAGCTTAATTTGAACTGAAAACATCTTACAATCAAAATCTTAACTCAGGTAGAAATTGAAAAAGGATATAAAACAAGTCATTTATAAATAGCCTTGTGTATGAGATAGTTTGTCTTTTATTAATTAGAGTAAAATATATACCAAAAAAACCTCTAAGTCATGCCTTACTTTGGGTTTGATTGGTGAGTTTCTTTATTGGTATGTGGGGGGTGATGGTGGTTCGGTGTTCCCTAAGATAAAGTTATACTTACAAACATGTTTTTTTTTATAAAAAAACTCACATGTTCGTGACTATCTGCATTTAAGTCATAAGCTGGATGTTTCCTTTTGACCAACTTATCTATTATGTCTTACAAAATCTCAGAACAGCACTCTACACACAATACACCACAATTAGAGGTATTGATATGACAATTAAGAACCTGAAGAATCAATCATTTGTTGTCGTTGTAAACAACAGAGGAGCCGGTAAGCCCAAACAATCACCGATATTCTGAAGGTTAGAACAACGTTATATTTCGTTGAAGCTCTTGAATCATTTAGTTGTATAACCCCAAATCAAAGCATTACAACTTAACTTAAGGGCCAATATCACAACCATGGATCATCATAATGCTCTAAATTCACAACAAGATGAAAACTACAACTATTAGTCATCCCCCATGATTCTCTATTAGAAAAAAAGTAAAAAATATGGTCCATTGCCAAATCAAACCAAGAACAAATTCAAAACCTCTCTAGTAACTAAAGAATCAATTATACGCAACAAAATTTTAATGTGAACAAAAATGATATGTATATAGGACCGACTTAAGCATCCAAAAAGGGTAAATCCATTGTGAATGCTCTAATAGACCTAGGTGCTTTGAAAAAAGCATAGTGATGATGTCAGTAATATCATATGGGGTTGCTTTGAAATCAACAAACATTCTTTAGTGTAGTATCTGACACCCAAGAATGTTGAACTTTAGATAGTTTTTAGTTACTACAATGTGCATGATGAGCTTTTTCTTTTCTAAGTGTGGGTCTTCAGGAGCATGAAAGAAACAGACTCACTTTTCATCATTCTTGGGTTTCAGATACTACACTAAAGAATGTTTGTTGATTTCAAAGCAACCCCATATGATATTACTGACATCATCACTATGCTTTTTTCAAAGCACCTAGATCTCATAACTATGATTCTTCTCCTTTTTTTTAAAGAGTTTTATGGAAATTTCTTATGATGGATCGGTTATCAATTTTGGATGTTGGATCTCACTCAATCTACATCACATGCAACATCATTTTAATTCTTTGAACTGTGTGCACTATTAAAGTTACTGTGAAGAGTAAAGTTCTCACAACGTGCATGTTTTTGGTCTTTGCAATGACTACTTTTGCCTATAAGTAGCTATTATTTCTATGACAAGTTCAGCAAATTGTTCTTCCTTTTTCAGACAAGTCTAATGTTTAAGTTTGCACCTAACCATTACTTAAATCACTTAAATGTCTATTTGCAAACCAAATTGTGAGTTGAAACCTTCTATTTTTTTCAAATGAAGATATTTGATATTCATGCAGAAAAAGAGAGAATTCTAATGAGAAACATTTCAGATAACCGAAACTGAAGTTATAGTCCGTGATATATTGCTAAATGGCCAAGAAGGGTTGGTTTAGCATGGTAAAGAGGCTCTTTACACGGGACACACATTCCACTCAAGAGAAGGTAGGTGTAATGTTTATCTGACTATGTGTTTGTTTTGGCAACATTGCGGTGTGTCGCAGTGATTTTGTTTAAAGCTACGGTATCAAGCTTCAACAAAATCACAGTGCCACTGTGGGTTCGTCTAACTTACTGGGATTCCAAACATGCGCTACTTTTTTAAGTTAAGATTGTGGTGTTGACGAGACAATAACCTGTTTTCAGAAGGAGAAAAGAAAGAAGTGTGTATTTGGGAGGCTAAAGAACAAGAGATTTCCTTCAATTGAAGCACCACCACCATTAAAAGAAACAAGACTATGTGAACTCGAGGAGCAGAACAAGCATGCTTTAACAGTTGCTATTGCCTCAGCTGCAGCTGCCGAAGCTGCTTTTACTGCTGCTCAGGCTGCAGTTGAAGTTGTTAGGTTCCAATCTGCTTATCAATGTAAAGGAAAACCAGAAGAAGTTAAGCTTGTTCAAACTAAGCATAATGCTTCTCAATTAACATACAGCTGCAAGTTAAAGATTGAAGAATCTTCAGCTATCAAAATTCAAACAACATTTAGAGGCTACATAGTGAGTTTTGTATACACTTTCACCTTTCATTTGTATCAACTTAAACCCTTTTTTCACAGTTTTCCCCTTCTGCTAAATGCTCAGTTATTTTTGTGACAAACATAGTACAATTAAGGACAGACAAACTGAAGGTGAACTTAGGAACAGGAATTTTATATGCAAATCTCACAAATTTAATACTAAAGAGAGGAAAAGAAATATGGAAAATTGGGAGATAAAATAAAAAATAAGAGAAACTTAAGTAGATTAGATTAACAAACTGAAGCCACCTTACTATATTCTTACACATCAATGATTGGTGAGATATTGCAGGCAAGGAAAGCTTTGAAGGCATTGAAGGGAATAGTGAAGCTTCAAGCTATCATTCGTGGCAGAGCTGTAAGACGGCAAGCTATGAGTACTCTTAGGTGTTTGCAGTCCATTGTGAGTATTCAGTCACAGGTCATTTCAAGGAAACTCCAAATGGTTGAAGGAAGGTTGAATTGTGGTGAGCATGAGAAGATGCAAGGTTCAAGAGACAAGATCATAAGGGTGGGCCTAACAACTTTAATTAGATCATTAGTTTTCACTTTTCAACAATTAGTAAAAACAAAAGTTTCACCGCAGTGAGTGTTGTTAATCGCAAATCACGGAAATTAGTGGTTTGTTATAATTTCATTACACTGTGGCGCTGCAATAGCATTTATTTGACAATTAGTTCAAATTCACTATGCTATAGTGCTATAGCACTACCTCTATAGCCGCTATTTGCCAAAACTGACTGAAGTTTATCAACTATATATCACCTACCTGTCATCCCTTGGATCGGGTGTTTTAGGTTGAGGTTAAAGATGCATCACAAACCTTGATATTGTGGAAATCTTCTGCTTATGCAACCTTAAAATCTTTTATGTTGCTGTTGCAGCCAAGATAATGGTCACTGATCTTTTTTGAAAACCCTGATCCCTTGTCCAGATATAAATGTAACATACTTTTAATATTTTTCAGATGGACGCAAACAGTGAGCGAAAGTGGGATGACAGCATTTTAATGAAGACAGAGGTAGATTCTTCTAGCATAAGCAAGAAAGAAGCTATTATTAGGAAAGAAAGAATAAAAGAATACTCATATAACCATAGGGTAAGAAGCTCTTAAGCCTAGTTTTACTCTTGCTAATTTTCATACTAACTGAGAAATCCTTTCAGAAATCAGCTGAATCAGAAAGAAAAATTGGAAGATGGAAGTACTGGATGGAGCAGTGGGTAGACACACAGCATTCTAAGAGTAAAGAACTTGAAGATTTAGACTCAGTTTTCGGTTCACACCGTAGAGAAGTGGAAGATTGTGGAAGAAGACAGCTAAAATTTAGACAAATTCAGAGAAAAAATGAAGTTGAAAGATTCGACTCTCCATTACTATCTTCAAGAAAATATTCACCCTATAGGAGCAAAAATTTAGAGGGAGAAGATCATTCATTTCAAAGCTCTCACACAATTCCAACATACATGGTTGCAACAAAATCAACACAAGCAAAAGTAAGATCAACAAGCACACCAAAAACAAGGATAGGAAGGAATTGGGACATGAGCTCTGATTGCTATTCACCAAGCAAAAGAATGATCAATAATAATCAACAAGGATCTCCTAGCTTAAAAGGCCACTCAAGGCCCTGGTCGTATGAAAATAACTAGTAAAATATTTGTTCTCTTATTATCATTGATAATGAGAAAAGGAGTACTTTCTCTGAATATTTGGAGTAAACTACAAACAAAGTATCTGATTTATTTATCTGTACCATTCAATAAGTAAAAAAAGTATCTGCCGTGTATTATTATATTTTTCGTAAGTAACGTTTCAAGTATTCTGTGACTGCTAAGACGTAACAAAAGCTACAAACGCAGGGGGAAATCAAAGCTTACATTTAGTGATGATATATAATTAAATGATTCATGAGCTTCTGAAACAGTTCAATGAATGTTTAATGACAAAGCCACCTGCCTATATAACAAGTCACGTCATAGCATTCGTGTGATAAATTAAGGCCAAAATAGAAGTACCATTCATAGTTGTGAGAAAAGAAGTATTACAAAAAAGAAGTACAACCAAAATAGTTGTGAGAAAACAAAACTCCTAAGAATTAAAATTAAACTTCATGTTTCAAGCATTCATAGAATCAAATATATCATAGATGCCCATACACCAAAATACTTCTCCAACCCACCAAAAATCAAGCACTTTCATGTTTCAAGCAATCAACTAAAACTCAATATATAATAGTTGTACATTTGACCAGCATTCATAGAATCAACCGCCAAATTACACCATACATGCAATAGAATAACAAGGAAAACTTCCATTACAAGGATTGGTCCATTTAGACTGAGCAAAGGTTTATGATATAACTCCCAAACCAATTCTTTCATGAAAAACCACTACACACTTCAAATAACATAAATTAACTATTATCATCAATCAAATACAAGTTTACAATTTGGAGAGCCCCTTGTGCCTGAAGATAATGCTCTCAAGAACTTTTGGTTCTTTGCAAGGAAGGAAGTCTTAATTGTCATGGTCTCTAGTACTTTTGAATGCTGCACAATATATTTTGCAAATATGGAGTACCATTTTGTGTCTCTATAACCTCTTATGTAGCATGTTTTGAGCTGGGATGAAAGACATTCAGGAACAGTGGCAGGAACAAAGGTGGGTGGATCTATCCAACATTTACAATCAAGTGTTGCAGTCGCACAATCCTATCAATAGTTTCACATAATTTTCTGTTATTGAGAATTAAAGAACGTGAAATTAGAGTTAAAAAAAGGATAAATATAGTATATTTCTAAACATCAAGCAAACCTGAATTTTAAAATGTTGAAGTTTAGGGAAATGTGCGAGCATTCCCAGCAAAGAACTGCACTCCCAACCCCAAGATCTTGTATGAATGCTAAGTTTCATGTGGGTCAAATTGTGAAACATAGGAAGCCTTGTGTGAGAGGTCAACAACATCTGCATGAGATGCACAAGATACAAGATTAGAAATGTATAATCCTTTCGTTTCGTATCTAATAGATTTGATCTTGTAAAGTAAGAAATTATATATATATTTGAACCAAAATATTCAATGCAAAGAGCATAAATACTATGAGGATATAGTTAGAAAAACAAAGGTCAATTATATCTTGAATTTCTAAAACAATGATTGTTTTGTAACAAAAATAAATACAAAAAAAACTAGCAAGGATTTGAAATGGAGGGAATAGCGTGATCCCATAATTTCTCTAAACAATGATTTAGGAGGATGGATGATATTCATACCTCTTCTTCATGCAAAATCTGTGCATTAGAATCAGAAATCGTTTTGAGCAAAATAGGTAAACCCAATTCTGTTTGTAAATCTTCTAGAATAGGGCAACCTAATAGAAACTTCACAATATTTTCACGAGATTTGAAAAAAACATCATTCAATTGAAGAATTTTGAGACGAGGAAAATTCACTTGATCAAAATCTCTCATTTGTGTGTTTGACAACTTAAGAACTTCAAGTGTCTTGTTATAACCGAGAAAGCATATAGGTAATTTGATTTGACGCTTTTTATCAGACATGTCGAAGTTAAGAATCTTGACTCCTCGTTGCATCACAAATTTAAAAATTTTATCCAAATCTCTTTGGACGAAGCGAGAAGATTCGCCGCATTTGAGGGTAAAGGAATGGATTGAATTCTTTTTGTCTCGCAACTTGATGGTTAAGCAGACAAATTTGCAAAAGCTTTCAAAGCTGTTGAAGGTTTCCTGGTCAAAGTGAAGAACAAGAACTGCGAGCCACAAAGGTTTCCATCTCTTTGAGAGAACGCTCGTGGTTGCAGCAAATTTGGTTGGGTGAAAGGAGAGAATATGACAAAGTATCGAATCCGGCATGTCACTGATTCTATCTACCGTGGGAATGGATCGCCCGGAAGAAGAATTCATCTTCTCCAATGGTGAATGCTACAAGCAAAGGGTTTGGGTAACAATTCACCAAAGTCTATTAGGGATTTTTTGGTAGAAGTCTATTAGGGTTTTAATAATATGTCTACTTTTTTTATTTTAATAACATATTTAGGGTGATGTGATTCACCATCTGCTTCCCATTAGTCTTAAAAGAAATACATATCTTAATTTTTTAAAGGAATATCTCAAATTATTTATATTGAAATATTTTTTTTTTAAGGAATGCCTTATTAATGCTCTGATTCCTATAAGAATATGATGTATTTAAATTCAATCTAATTTTTTTTAAAAAAAAATGTTTTAACCCTTGGGTTCTTATAAGAATGAGCCTAAGTAAGATGAAGTTTAATCGAAAGATATGCAACGTGATCAAGAATTGTTCAATCCAAAAATCAAATTTGATCTTCTTCCTAATAATTCATCTTTTAATGAAGCTAATTGATCATTTGAGTCCAATATCTAATTTAAGTTTTGATCATATATTAAGAATATCAATATAATTTTTTTATACTTTTTGGTTCGATTTTAAAAAATTAATTTGTATATATTGTAAAGTTGTATAATGTCAACAAATCACAATCAATAATGAGTTATGAAAAAAAGGAGAGACAAATAACTATGTAGATTAGTGCTTGAGGCGGGATAAGGTAATGCTTATACTGTTTATATTGCTTTGACTGTTTGACACTTGACAGTAACTTGCCTTCTTTGAACTTGGAGATTTTTCTCTACCATTATCTACTGAAATTTTTCTCCTATTCTTCTACCTCTTTTCATTTTAGCATCATGCATCCAACAACTATTAAGCATGTATGCACCAGCATTTTCATTCAATAGGTACAAATCTAAAAACCATGAGTTCTATAGCACTAGATAGGCTCCCCTAAAATGAAACAATGAATACTATTCAGATTTGATTTTGGGAAGAAAAAAAAAAAAGAGTGGATAATAGAAAAACGAGCAGATACGAAATCGATGACACAAATGCGAAAGAGAGCAGACTTTGCTATTGTCGAACAAATCATTTGACAGAGTCATGATCCTCATCAAAAACCATATCCAAATTACCATCCCATTTGATAGAGAAGCTTTTCTTCCCTATTTTTGGCATGTCAACAAGTGATCTGTCTAGAAGGTTCTCAACCTCCTGTGGCCATGGTTTGTTGTTGCTTGCAAGACAAGGAGACTTGAACGGCGTGTTCAGCCATGCATTGACAATCTCAATCCCTGTTTCAGGTGAAGTGAACTTGCCAGAAAGGGCAAGGACGTTTGAATTGTTGATGGATCGGGTGTTGACAGCTTCCCAAGGGTGAAGACAAGTGGAAGCATACACACCGGGGAATTTGTTAGCGAAGATGGCGACGCCAACACCGGTACCGCATGCAACAAGGCCAATGATCTCTAGGGAGGAAGATGATGAAGATTGAGAGACAATGCGACCAACCTCGGCGCCGGCAGCATAGTAAGATGAGAAGGTTCCAAGATCTTCAAATTCAATATTGAGGGAACGGAGGTGGGTGAGCAGAGCAGGTATGATAGGAGAGCCGAATGATATGATATGCTTGCTAGAGTATGCCATGAATGATGGACGAAATATAGATTCAGGTACTACAAGATGGGAGTGATGAGGTTGAAGTAAAGTAGACTCGATGGTTTATATATAAAAAAATAGAGTGGACTTGTTCGCTAAGAAACAAACTATTTTTCAATGAATCATAACTCAACACATTAAGTTTTTTTTTATTTTTGAGAGAAAGTAAATTAGATCATTTCATTAAAAATCAGATCAGTAATACATGTTGGAGTATCATCAAAGACTTGGAAGCTAGTACTAGATGTGCCTGCCTTAACTAAATTATGAGCAACCTCATTTGCTTGCCTCCTAATAAATTCGACATGAGAGTTTGTTAAATGGTTGTTAAGAAAATAAATACTACTTTCCATGATGGACCCAAACTCGGTGACATCTCCACGACCATTGTTGAAATAATCAGCTACTCTTTTTGAGTCAACTCAACACATTAAGTTGATTTGCCTCATTCTATATTATGGATAGAGATGCGATAAAAACACATTCAATACTTATTTTACTTGTTTTTTAATGGGAAATGGTAAGAAATACCTTTAAAACATTGTTTAAGCATATCTATAAGTAGTAATTTTTATATGAGTGCTGCTATATCTCCCGAGAGATATTCTCACGAAGGGATAGCGAAACACAGTTTAGCCAATAAAAATTGCTGCTGTCCGAAAAAAACGGCAGTGTGGTTCTCATTTTTTTTTTACGTAGCGGTTTGGCAAACAATCAAATAGAATCCAAAGGACAAAATGTTGCCAACACACTCGGGAAATTTCCTGAGCTTTTCCCTCGCACTCTCTAGCATTATCCTTTTTATATTGAAAATTGTGTAATTATTATTTTTACATGTGTTTGAATTGTATTTTTCAGACAAAATTTCTTTTTTTAGATTACTTAAACAATATTCTTAAAACATTTGTTAGCAATGCATTTTTTTTATTCATAGTCCAACACCAAAGAAAGCCCGGTCAACGTTCAAAATCCTTTAGATGTGGATATGCATACAAAGAAAGTTTGATTTCATCATAAACAATATTATTTTTCACCGTTGTTATCAAATAATTATGAGTCAAGACAAAATATATCTATACAAATATTATTTTATATTATTTTTGTCCCATTATATTATATGTGGGATACATCTCAACAGATCAAATAAAAGTAAAGTAAACCATCAAATTGGTCCCTCTTTTTGTAAGAGATTCTCAAATTATTCATCGACTCTATTAATACTTCAAACTAGTCCCTATCTTTGTCAAAAGTTTCTCAATTAGGTCCCCATTATGTGAGGAAAACATAAAGATAGGAACCTAATTGAGAAACATAAAGATAAAGACATGTACTAATTTGAAATATTAATAAAGTCAGGGACTAATTTGAAAATCTCTTACAAGGACAGAGACCAATTTGGTGATTTACTCAATAAAAGTATTATCTTCTATACAATATATATTATTTTCATTATCATTATTATTTTTTTGAAAGAATTATCATTATCATTATAATATATTGACAACTATATTTTAGGGTTGATTAGGTGTCAATCAACATTTGTCACATCATCATAAACAATTTTTTTTTCTTCCATATTTATCAACCAACATCATTCGAGACAAAACATCTGCATACAAATATTTTCTAAATTGTTTTGTTTCGTTTCTATTTGGGATAAAGATGTAGAGTTCCAATTAAAAAAGCACTCCATTCAATACTTTATAATTTTGTATTCACAAGTGAACACCAAAAAAAAGTAGGTCGTCGTAGAAAACTTTTTTTTTACACAAAAAAAACGACATTCATTTAAGTTGATAGAGTACATTGATGCAATACAAATTCGCTAAAAATAAAAAGGATGAATTTGTGAACAAACTCACAACATCCATGTTAATAGCATAAAACGGCAAAGTACACAAGCCTACGAATATGACTATATTAAAATCTCCGGAATAGCCATGCCTCCGGATCTGCGACGTTGATGACGCCAAAGTCATTCGGTGGATCTACACTAGATCGAAGCTGATATGACAATCTGAATCGAACAAACACCTGCAAGGGAAAAGACAAACAATGTTGCACAAAGATGACAAACAAAACAATGTCGCACTAAGACGACGAAATCACAAAAGGAAAATCTAATTCGATGTGAAAATCACTTATTTAAATAGAAAGGAAGAAGAAAAACGATTTAGAGGGGTGATTTGGGGTCAATAATTGACCCTAAACCACCCCTCTTTGGTGGATGAAGGAGAAGGTCATCGTAGAAACTTTAAAAACTTTATTGTTTTTAAAACCCAAACCACCAATAATACCACAAGTCAACACCAAAAAAAGGTTGGTCATTCTAAAAACCCTTAATATTTTATTGTTTTTAAATCCCAAACCACTTAAAATACAAGTCAAATGAAATATGGATTCTCTGATGTATGCAGGAATATCAGAGTGTCTTTCACTCTTTTACGAAGATGATATAATGTGGACAACTATTTTAATTACTGAAGAAAATTTAAACAATGAGTAAAATAATATTAAAAAGGAACTAGGTGTTGATTAATAAATAAACCCTCAACACATCATCATAAACTTATTTTAAATTTCTTTTGTCCCATTCTATTTGAAATTCAGTTGTAGAGATCCAATCTAAACAAGACATCAATACTTTATATTTCATAATAATATATAAATTGACAACTATTTTAGGGTTGATTTGACTAGGTGTCAATGAGCAGATCAACTCTTGCTGCACAATCTTAAAAAAAAAAAATTACTTTTTTTTTCATTTTTATATAACAAAACAAAACAAAAAACTAGTGAAGACAAAATACATCCTTACAAATATTATTTTAAATTGTTTTTGTCTTGTTTTATTAGGGATCTAGTTGTTAGGGTTGGACATCAGGTGGTAAGGGTCGAAATTCAGGCTCAAATCCTCAAAGCGAACATGCTGACGACTCAACATATCACAGACCCATTTCCGACTCGGTTTGGTCGGATTCAGTTTAATCGGATTTGTCGGAAACACGGGAGGGTTGTATCGGGTAACCCAGTGCCCTTCGGTTACGATTTTGGGTTTCAAAAAGGTTAAAATTTCAAAGCTTCAAGACAAAGGCGACATACATACATGAAAGAACTGAGATTTCAGAGCTTTAAAAAGGTTGGTGAATGAGAAATTAAAGCATCAAGAGGGAAATTTATCTGAAGTTGTGTGTTAATGCATGAAGGAGGGGTGGCAGATTAATTCAGAGCAAGAGATGGAAGCAGAGAAAGAGAGAAACTGAGAAATGACAGAGAAAAGGTGATGGTTATTCTCCATAAACAAAACCAAACCCTAGTTTTGTTTTATATTGTTGGGTCGTAAATCATATGGGCCTGTTTGAATATGGTTCAGTCCACAATCAATTTTTTCTAATTAATCATATAATTATTATATATATTGAGTGGGTTCGGTTTCTGATGGACTCAGACCACCCATCCAGAACCGACCGTGTCTAACCAATATAGTCTGATTTTATGCAACTCGCTTGACTCAAAGCCTTGAATAAACTGAACCGCTTGCTTTCGGGTGTACTGGCCCATACGGTTTAGGTAGGTTACAATATTCTTGCCCAACCCTAGTAGCTGTAGAGATTCAATTAAAACACCATCTTCAATACTTTATATTTTTAATTCACAAGCAAACACCAAAGATAGGTTGAGTATTGGGTATTCTCAAGTCATGTTCTCAAAGATATGGATCGGAACATCATATATCAACATTAATTTCTCTATCATGATAGACGTCTTGGACAAAAGCTTCTCTTCAAGAAATTTCCTCGACAATGAACAATACCAATCAAAAGAAAACATCTCATTGTTTGAAGCAACCTTCGTAGACTCGAATTCCTTCACCGATAAGGCAAAATAAAATAATCCAGACTACTTGGCAGATCACTGCATGTCACACAAGCACCTCGACAACAAAATGTTCATTGAGGATGATTTTTGCTCTAGTCCCTTGATTCAAACTTGAAACATTTTAGTCATAGCAAATGATTATTCATCTCCAAATTACCCACACTAATGGTGCAGTCAGAGACCCTTCTGGAAAGAATCTTCTTCGCATTACCAATAAAACATGATTGTCTATTCAGCTCAACACACTCTTCTTGTATAGCATCGTACAAAGTCATCACTCCTGACAACATATTGACGACTTCGGGGCAATTGTTCTGAACTAACCCAAGGTCCTAAATATTCATTATGGCCCAACTCAACTAGATTATTCTCATCTTTGGATCCTCATCATTTTGTAAGGCATCAATTACTAGTAACAGTCATGAAGCCTAACATTTATGAGCATCGTTCGAAATGAATCTTCTATCACTTTCCAACAACTTTTTTCGTGTGCCAATAAAAAAACATCATTTACCACACTGCAAGGTGCACAATTTCTATCAACTTAATGCCTCCCAATTCTTACTCCCATATTGACTTAAGTGTCAGAGTTCTTGCAGGTATCACCCTCCTACATCATTATCATTCTCAACGGCAGTTGTTCAACTTCAACTAACTCATCTCAATCACGCAAGATCAGCCGTGATTAAGTAATTTTTTATTATTAATTTTTCATATCTTATACCAACAAGATGAAAATATTTAACTAAAATATATAATTTTAAATCAAAAGATATTAAACCCAAAGACTTGATAAGATTCTCAATTATGAAGAGAATAACGAGTTTAAAGGGCTGCTAACTCAAGTTGAAGCTTCAGATCTTAAAGAAATACAAGAGGATTTCAAATATCTTGGAGAAGTTCAAGAGGAATCTAATTATATAGAGGAAACTAAAGGTTTCCAAGAAGAACCAAAACAACTAAGCAAGATATAAAAAGAATAAGAAAGCCACCAGATTACCTTAAACTCTGCTAGCAAGTCCTATCATATCTCTCGTTATGTTAGTTATAATTTTTTTTGCAAAGCATAGGGCTTTTCTCGCGGCAATTACATATTGAGTATTACTTTTTCCATCCTATAGGATTCTCGCGCACCCTGCGTTTTTTTCAAAAATGCTCTTGTACAGTCTGGATTTTAAAATCCTGATTCATGTTTACTATTTCGAATTTTATAATCCGGACAATTCTTATGTATAATCAGCCATCAAACTCTCTCACATTTCAGCAGTTTTGAGTTTTGCTTTTAAATACAACAAAAAACTAAGTAAAAAATGTTAAAATCATAAAAATATAAAAATACCACCAAAAAATTCTAAAAATCAAATAAAAATAGTGCAAATTTTTTCGGATTTTTCTGAGAATATGAATAATTAAAAAAAATGAAAAATTGGTCTAAACGATGGAATTTTGGATTTTGAGGGGCGGAGTCTCGTAAGAAGTCCCTTCAAGGGGAGTCATGGTCCTTGAATTTATTCTGATTTTTTGGGGAAGTTTCAGAGCAATCTGATCAAGTAGTCCAAAAACCTGATTTTTGACTAAGAACGGGTAACAATGACCCAAAACAAAAGGATAAGAGTTAGGAAGATTAATACTGTCCCTAAAATGGTTATACATGTTACAAACATGTTTAGGATTTGTGTTGATACAGTTCGGATTATATAATCCGAACTGTTTTACCTTGAAAAAGGGTGTTTAAGGGGTTTTCGGATTATGTAATCCGGAAACATCATGTGACGCGCCCTATTTTTGAAGTTTTCGGATTACAAAATCCAGAAAAATCCATAACTCCAATTTTCACCCTATAACAAAGGAAAACACCATTCCGGATTATGAAATCCGGAAACCTCAATGACATATTTGAAAAAAACACAGGGCGCGCGAGAATCCTATAGAGTGGGAAAAGTAATACTCTTACATATTTACATCTAATATTGAGCCCAAGAATATAACTATGAGCAGGCTGCAGAATAACAAGAGTGGCTTGCAGCTATGGAGCAAGAGATTCAAGTTCTGGAAGAAAATAACACATCGAAAACGCTAAATCATTTTGGACTTCTTTATCATAAGGCAAATGTCATTGCCACCTTCCTAAATCACTTCTCCACCTCTTAATTTATTTGTAAAAAGTTGGCACCAAGAATTTATATGCAGAAGGTCAAAGATTCAACCCTTCGTGCTAAGAGAGATATTAAGAGTAAGTCCTCAAAGACATAAAGTCCGTGTAATGCTATAACAAATTCAAATTCAAATTCAATCTTGGGTGAGGATGCAGATAATGCAGATAAAGACTCGGTAAATGCATCTACTTTAATGTCTTTAATCTAATTATATGATCGTTTACGTTTCTTACTTTTTTAATGTCCCCACGGGAAACGAATTCTCTCATGTGTAATTTACAAGTGTGATCTCCCATCATTCTTCAAAAGATGGAAACAGATGAAGTGAAAGTAAATGGTGGTGAATCACAATTTACTCTCATGTGTAACCATATTTCAAGTGATACATAATGCATTGTTCAAACACTAACTAGTAAATTTGATGTTATTATTCCACAAAAACAGATAGGAAACTCCAGGATACAGAACAGAACAGTGAGAACACACAATATGATTCAAAATAGAACAGAGTAAAATCACTTGTCTAAGCCTAATTCCTTATCAATTGCAATTTTTCCAGTTTCAAGATCCTCATCAAAAAACATGTCCCAATGACCATCCCATTTGATGAAAAACTCGGTATCCTCATGATACTTCACTCTGTGCACATCCCCAGCAGGTGTAAACAAGTAATCCCCAACCGTTAGATCATATCTCTCCTCTTTTGTCAAATTCCAAACACTCTTCTTCCCTTCCATCACCACCAAATCATGCCCAAATGTGTGATGATGCGCTGGCTCGACGCTCCCGGCTTTAAACCTCACGAACGCCGACGTCGGAGTTTCTCTAATAATCTTCATTGATCCGCCAGGAATCAAATCAATCGGGTTCAGTTCCCGGTTCTTCACCAAACAACAAACCGCACACGAGTCAACCGGTTCCAGTTCGCTTTTTCCAATTTCCGGCATTTCAACTAGTGATTTATCTAGAAAATTCTCGATCTCTTGCGGCCATGGTTTGTTATCATTCGCCGGACATGGAGACTTGAAAGGCGTGTTCAGCCATGTATTCACGATCTCGATTGCGGTTTCCGGTGACGTATACTTGCCGGAGACAGCGAGGACGTTTGAGTTGTTGATTGATCGGGCGTTGACGGCGTCAGAGGGAGTAAGACAAGTGGCGGCGAACACGCCGGGGAATTTGTTAGCGAAGATGGAGACGCCGGCTCCGGTGCCGCAGGAGACGAGACCTCGAACTTCCTGGGAGGAAGATGAGATGGATTGAGAGACGCGGCGGCCAACATCGGCACCGGCGGAGTAGTAAGAAGAGGTTCCGAGATCTTCGACATGGATGTTGAGAGAACGAAGGTGAGAGAGTAATGCGTCTTTGAGAGGTGTGCCGAAGTCATCGGCTCCGGCGATGATTTTGATATGTTTGTTGGATTCTGCCATGAATGAATGATTAATCGAATGCGAATGCGAATATGGTGAAGTAGAGTGGACTCCGTGGAGAAGACTGAGAGTTCTATTATCGATTCAATGAATCTAGACAAACTATAATTTGATCAATATGGCGAATTAGATTTTTTTTTTTTTTTATCATCAAAATGTATCCTTAATATTTTTGAGCGAAAATGCATCCTTAATATTAGAAAATTATATTAAACTCTTATGATATATATGTACTCCATCTAGATAAGATTTTGAGTTAATCCATAAAAAATAAAAAAAATTAAGTTAGAAACAAGATGTTGTATTATATCCATAGTTGAAAAATATAATCATGGTTTCTTACAATTTAAAATTTATAATATATAAACATCTATATTTATACTCCTTGCAAGTCTTCTTGGCTTGAATCAGTGATGTAGAGTTGCGAAGGAGTTTCTTCGTAAGCAGAATTGTGGTCAGCATGGAGGTTCATTTTTGAGTTATGAAGTGGAGGGAGTTTTTAGAATTGCGATGCTAGCCACAGTTCGGAATCTAGTTAATGTGGTGGTTTTGGTACCTTTTACAACCATTGTTTGTATGATGAATAATAAAGATTGGGAAAACGTCTTTCTAGCATATGACCCCCACTAATCATGTTGTGATAGGAGATGGTAACCGATGTAGGTGTGATGCGGAGGAATGTTGTTGAACACAGTGCAATGTGGTAGTTTTTTTATTGAGTAGTGATATTTGTGATGTAGGTTGTTCTACTTGAGAACACCTTAGGTAGGCACCCCTCCGAAGTGCAATGGTGGTCACAAACTTAGGTCATGAACCTTCATGATCATCCATTGATCCCATCCAGGTAAGTGATATTTGTCCAAAATAAGAGAGAGAGAGAGAGAGTTGTACAAATATCATTTCTCTTTTTTATTAGAACGGATGGCGTACTTGTAAAGACTTTTCAATGCTCAATTTAGTGATATTGAATTTTGAGAACTTTCTCATGATGAGAATGCATAACTTCTTGTTGTACTGTGTTGATCCTTTTATCGGTTGTTAAGGGTACCACGTAGTCATAAAGCGATTAGAAGGTTTCTCCCTTTGTGGACGGATGTTGGATCATAATTGTAGGATCCTAATTGACGTTGGGTGTTTTTCTCATGCTTTATGGCTTTGCACCGGTGCATATAGTCCTTGCTTCTACCAGGCACGGTATTAAGCCCTCTACCTTTAGGTATTATAATTTTTTATAGAACTCGTAATTTAGAGAAAAATATAAAAAAGCAAAATGGAAAATAATTTGATTGTGAGAGAATTGTTACATCAAGCAGTACACTTAGGTTTGTATAGCCAATTAGGTCAGCTAACTCCTAACTATTCAAATTAGGAATGGTGCTTACAACACTTTCAACTTAGAAAATGCAAAATGTAAATGCCAAAAAATATCGACACAAAAGAATATGAAATGCCTAAGTACATCGACCAAAAAATGGCTATTGATCCTCTTTTTTTAGGGAGATTATCTAAAACCTTTTAAGATACATAATGGATCTTGAACAACTTCGCAAACAGTAGCCTCGTTCTAAATCTCTCAAGAAAGAAAATGAACTTGTTTATAATCTTCTCTTGGATCTTCTCCTTCTATTTGGAACGGTAGCTTTGTATGTTGTAAAGCTTCTTGGATGAAAATTCCTTGAATCCTGTTGTTGGAAGGGCTTGTCATACACCCACTTATCGGAGAAAGTTAAACAAAATATAAGATTAGCACCAAATTTGCAAACTTTTTTTTTGTCTTGAATATTGTATCTTGCATGTTTCCACATTCTTCTTGAAGTTTTAGTGCACACACTCATTGGCTTGCATTTCTTGTTATCATGTAGAACTTGCAAGGACTCGCATGCTAACAATTTGAGTTACACAAGGTGACAAACCTCCATGCATGGAAGACATCAACCCTGACAAGGGAACATGCATTCTTCAAACACTACTACAAAATTGAGAAAATATAGCGCCCCTTAAATAGCGCTTTTAACATGAAAGCGCTATAAATCAAAACATAGAGGCTTTAGATAGCGCTTTTCTAAAAAAGCGCTTCCTATATACTAAATTTATATAGCGTTTTGTAGAAAAAACGCCAGCATAGATTCAAACAAAATAATAAATATTTAAAAAAAAATCAGGATTAATCGTATATAGCGCTTTTGATGAAAAGCGCTATAATCAAATCAACCTTAAATAGCGCTTCCTAAGCGCTACTATATGCTCGACAAAGATAGCGCTTATAATATCCAAAAAGCGCTATTTAATAATTGATTTCAGTTAGCCGAGTGGTGAAGCACTTATTGAGACTTCTTCATGTCACGTGTTCGATCCCATGTAAGGTATTTTTTGTTATTTTTTCTTAAAAAATCGCTATGCACTAACTGCCCCCTGTTCGATTCCCCCTAAAATTAAAATAATTTTCCTCCAAAAAGAATTAACAAAATGCATCGCTGAATGCTTTTCCCCCTTTCTGCAAACCCATCGTGATCCCCTTTTCCCCAACCCTTTCTCTCATCGCTAAACCCTTCTCTCGAATCCCTTATTTCAAATCGTAACCCCCTTTTCCCTTCTGCAGAACCCTTATCTCAAATCGTTCCTCAATCTTCATTGAATCTCAAATCTTCACTAAATCTCATAAATTCATTCTCTCAAATCCCTTTTGTTGAAGCTTGTTTTGTTGAAAACCACATCATTCTCTCAAATCTTCACTAAACTCACAATCACGGTAATCTCTCTCTCTCTCAAATTTGATTTATATATATATTTTTGATTGTACTCTAATTTGGTTTTTTGGGGTTATAGTGAGTCAGTGAACTCACTCTAAGCTTGCTCACCCACTTTCTCTAAAACAGGTAAATCCAAACCCTTCCTTCTGTTTGTTATTAATTTTGATTTTCAATTTTGGATTTTGATTGATTGTTGTTGAAGACTTGTAGTATATAACTTTGATTTTATTGAAGCATTTGAAAAGGAATTTTATATAGTTGAATCAATGGTCTTATATAAAACAAAATCAAACTATTTTTATATAAGCTATAAGCTGTTTTTATATAAGCTATGTAAATAAGCTGAAAACAATCATGCATGTCAAAAATTGTTTTTACAAGTGTTTATGTTAGTATATACCCTCAAACAATTCAATTCAAACAAGCGTTTAAGACTGTTCATTGAATTGGCTTATTTGAACTTGTTTATTCAGATAAGCACTTTTAAGATTGTTTTTGAGACCTTACGGAAACTACATATGATATGTCTGTAACTTCTTTTTAGCTTACTTCTATAATCTCTCTAGGATAGCATATGAAAAAAGTTTGATATTATACTATAGAAATAACTTATACTTAAACACTTCTTTGATAAGTGCTTATAAATTAAGTTATTTATCCAACAAGCCCTGGAATAGAAAAGTAATGGAAATAAATTATTTACCTCTTTTCCCCATTCTGTTTTCTCTTCATTGCCACAACCAATGACATGTATGGCTTTCGTAAGTTGAGAAGTATAGCATTTTTCTCAGTTTGTTAGTTAGCTGTAAACTTGTGTTTTATTATTCAATTTAACCAGCTATTCTCTTAAGTATGAAAAATGTAGTGGAATCTGTTGTGTCTCAATTTGGCTCCAAAGCCAGATCTGGTGTTGACATTTAACACTTATATCCCATGATGTCTTGATTTATCATTAACAATTTCAGTGAGCAACTTGCAACTCTAAAGAAAAAGGGTGTCTTTCATGGCAATTCATTTCTATCCTTATATATTTGTATCTGTATTCTTGCTGAATCGTTTATTGACAGTATGCGTCTTCTAGTAGGACTAACATTTTTGAGAGGGTAACAATGGTACCGGGCACACTGTTACATGGATAGGCTACACAAGGTCTATTATGAATATAATGGGAGGAACTCAAAAACATTATTAAAATACAATCTGAATAAACAATTTTTTTGGTGCCGTAAGATGTGTATTTTTGAACAAAAATACGATTATTCTAGATGTGTATTTTGAAATCTTGTTCGGTTTTTTAAAAATGTCAGTGGTGGGTAAAATTGCTTTCAACTTACATTTTTGCTAAGTCACATTTATGCTTCTTATGGATCTTATGAATTAAATTAATTTTTATCCTAAGAAAAACCTAAATAATGTGGCTACCTTAGTTTGTATATTGATAAGAAAAACCTAAATAATGTGGCTACCTTAATTTGTATATTGACTTTATGTTATATTTATTATTAATTTGGATTTTGATTGAATCGATGTTGTTAGGATGGATGTTGTCTCACTCGCAGCTCTTGAACTATTCCTTTCGTTCCATTCTATTTGTTAGCAAACCATTCCTTGCGTTTGTTTTTCCGAGCTACACAAAACCAGGTTTGTTCTATTTTAGATGTTGTCTAAATGTTGTTAAATTATACTTCTGATTTTCCTCCATGATACCTTCACTATTTGAAATTGATTTTATTGTGAATGATGCATCTGTGTTTGAAATGACTTTATATTGGTGGCCTTTTGGTTTCATGTGAACTTGAATTTAAGGTAGAGGGTAGTTAGTTTTCTTTCGCTTGCTCTCATGGTTAGATTACCAATTAATAGAAACAACT
>Ga0315914_1003135_pt1 | contig 25199 bp, 13 predicted proteins | sample MpolenodulesMG_FD_203920 | JGI IMG/M metagenome (GOLD analysis project Ga0315914, IMG submission 203920) | Medicago polymorpha root nodule microbial communities from Los Angeles, California, United States - elongated nodules | ecosystem: Host-associated > Plants > Roots > Nodule | place: USA... | reverse complement strand
GGAGACATAAATGTGTTCTGCACTCTTTTTCCCTTAACCATGGTTTTATCCCTTTGGGTTTTCCTAGTAAGGTTTTTAACGAGGCAGATTATCACACAAAAGGATGTTGTACTCTTTTTCCTTCACTTGAATTTTTTTCACATCGGGTTTTTCTCTAGTAAGGTTTTAATGAGGCATATTCTTGATGGACATCCAAGGGGGAGTGTTATGAATATTATAAGTGGATGTCCATATAGCAATTGGGTTATTGGGTCATATTGTTTACTTATTGGGTTATATTATGCTTGCCCATCAAGTCATTGTATTTCTCTATAAATAGAGCTCATATGTAACCTAATTGGATACCAGGAGAATAATAGAATCGTCTTTCTTCTCTTTCTTTCTCATTCTCTACTTCTCTCTACTTAGTTCTTGTTTCTATTTCTTTAGTTTCATAACATATCTAAAGATTATAGATTGATTACGGTGTAAAAATATTTACAAAAGATATGTATGAATCAAGTCCATATGTTTCGAAAGGTTTGAACTTTAATCTTATATATTGCCTTAACTTATTCTACATTATTACTATTTCATATGTTTTGAATATAATTTTATCATTTCCATTCTATATTGTTAATTTTTTTAATATATCTGTGTTATATATATTTTGCATCAAACCTATTATTTTACGTATATGTATAATATTAATATTGATAAAAAAAATTACATGTTGCATTTTGGATATCCGATACAAATTAAATTGCATATATTTGGATTGGATCAAACTTTTTTAAAATAGTCATTCAAGCCGAACGAATCACATGCAATTTTTATTTTAAATCGAATGACTTTTTATCTCAAAATCGATCCAAAACGCACCGCAAATATCCTATTTACATCTCCGATTTTCATTACACGTGAATACGTCGTGAAAGTCTAACTCGTTCTATTAGTCTCAACCGTCGTCAGTGTTTTTTTTAAATGCTATTTCGTTTTTTTATTGTTGGTATATGCCAGCGCTGGCTGCTACTTTTGAAGGTATCAAAACAGTACATGGTGCAGTGCAATATTTTAGTGGAAAATATTATTTAAAGAGCAGTGGAGTGGAGCATTAGGTGGAAAATTTTGATGTATTGCTTTGCTGTTATTGGTGGAGATTACTCAAATACAAATGCTTGCAACTTTGCTTAATATTTATTTTAGGATTTTATTTTCGAAAAAGAGAACAATAATGAAGGGGAGAGTCTAAGGAAGGAAAGAGACGTTGTATGACTTGTAATTAAAATTCTAATTAAATCTTAACTTATTTATTGTGACACTTCATATAAGCTCTGTTAATAAAATGGCCAAATTGATTAAGGTTTTATAAGTTTAGAGACTATTTTAACATATTAATAATGCAAATGAAGTAATAATACAGTTAATAATTATCAATATCTTATACAAACCGAGGCAAGCAATAATACAAATACCATTCTCAATATATATCTTATACAAACTCAAGCAAGCCAGTTTTTTATACTTGAGTTTAGATCTGATTTTGAAGAGGGGGAAAGGGTTTAAGAGAAAGAGAAACGGAGTGTGTTTGAATTAATGATCAAGGCAAAGTGAGTGAAAGCAATGGGAATTCCATCAGAACTTAGGGACATATGGATTGCCAATAAAAACACAAGTTTGCTGATTGCTTCTCCTGCAGAAGACCAGAAGATGTTGAGGTCTAGTCAATGTACAGCTGGTAATTACTATTTTTCTTATAATATTTCATCAATTGTTTTTGGCAGTGATCTAACAAGGATCTTAGTCAAACATACTTCAAGCCAGTTTTAATTTTCTTATTCATCAGTGTGTGTTTCAAGTTTGTGATTTGCTTCATATACATATACTATCAATCATGCATATTAATCTGTTTTCAAGATTTTCATCAATCACGTCATATATATAGTGTGGATAAAACTGGTCATTTGTTTTTAGCATAGATTACATGAATTCACTATATTTTCTGATATGCTTGAATTTTACCGTTTGACATTTTCTTAATATGCAGAAGGTGTGCGTGCTGGATTCAAGGCAGCCGGCATCGGATGCGTGGCCAGTACCGTGCCTACTGTACGTAAATTTTTAGATGGACAAAACTTAGTGCATTTTCTTAGATGTTTTTTCATATGCCCCTTGACTAAAAATACATCTTTTTTGGCTATAGCAAACTTTAAGAAAATTATGGATTTGAGAAAATCATGAATAGTTTAGTTAAGAACCATCCATATGAATGTCCTTAGATCCTTAAAGAATTTGTGTTCTGTTTTTTTTTTTTAACTGTACTTATTTATAAACCTTATCTGTCACATTTGAGCTATTTTTTAACGTTGAGCTTTACAAAATTCGCAGCTGGTTGCTGTTCGAATGATTCCATGGGCAAAGGCAAACCTCAATTATACTGCTCAGGCGCTTATCATATCTGCTGGTGTGATCTCAACTTAAATTTGTGTTACAAGAGCACTTCGATTACTGATCAGTTATATGTTATCAAAGTTAGAGAACTTCAAGAAAAATTGCCACCAAATTTAATTAATAGGAGTAAAAATATCATTTCGGTGATGTTTGTATTACTATAACTTTTTTGTTAGCTAACGATTTGATTCCACGGAGGATACAGACTCAACTAATCGAGAGTTTGGTTGAAAGTTAAGTAAAATCTAACAAATTCTATATCATCTGAAAAAATTCAACCTTAGATAAAATTCATTAATCACTTGAACCCTATATTACTTGGTTTACAAGTTACAACCAAGCTATAAATTATTCTTAATTACTAACTGTATTGAAAATAGAATTGATTGTCACTGTATGTATTGTATGAAATTCTAATTTTGATAATATAGTGGTGTTTGGTTGTTTTACTTGCAGTATCTGTTGCGTCATTCTTTGTTGCTGCTGACAAAACTATCTTGGCTTGTGCAAGAAAACAATCCCTGCTGCTAGAAGAGTCTCTGAAACATGAAAGATGATGCAGTTGAATATCTTGGGTTTCAACACCGCATGATAATCAATCCTAGTTTTCTTTTTCTTTTTATTTGGTATCTCAACAGAATAATGTGCAATGAGTGATAATTCCAACCTTGGCCATGGTGAGCTACTGAGCTATTACAAAAGCTTTTCTTCTTTCTGAGACCACCTCTATCCTCTCAGTGGGAGGTTTTTCGTTCTTGAATAATAGATTTTGTCTTGTATTCATTTAGTTCATATGATAACGTGTGAAATTGTCTAACTACCCACTGATGCTTATAGTAGATTTTAAAAATCTTTATAACTTTGTTGCTGGGAATAAATTTCTTTATGACAAACATGAAAACATTTATTCCCATCCTCCTTGTTCATTGTAATAAATTTTGCAACTCTGAAACAAGCGTGTCCCGTGTCCTTATAGTATCGTAGAATGGTATTGCCCTTCATAATCTATCTTTGTGGTGATCAAATTCCTCTTGATACATTACAAACAAGCTTGTCCAGGAATCATAAAGGAGCATAGCATAAGGTAGGACTGTGTAAAATATGATACACGGGATCATGGTAAGGTAATTTAAATTCAAATTTATAAATATTAAATTCAAACGATAATAAAAAAGCATTATGTAAGGTAACACAATGAGATTATTACCTTTAATTTTACTTGTCTGTAAAAATACTTTTAATGAGCGGTTGTTACACAGTGCTAGGCCGCATGGAAGGTAATTGTTTTTTTAGAAATAGAGGGTGTGTGAGTGACATTTAAAAAGAACTTAAAGGAGACGAGTGCAATTTCCGCTATAGAAATCCGTATGATTCGATTAAGTGTAAGTAGTTTAACTTACCAATTATTACCTACATATCATTATATATTTATATGTCAAAATAATATAGTTCAAATTAAATTGAACAAAATATTAAACCTTATCCCTCAAAAAATAAAATAAAAAAATAAATCTTGTATACAAACATATAGGGTAGGGCTGTCAAATAGGATAAGCAGGATTATGGTAAGATAATTCGAATACAAACATATATAAATTAAATTTTAAATTCAAAGGATAGTAAGCATGCAAGATAGAAATGATTAATCATCTCCATGTCATTTGCATGGAGATGATCCTGTTAATTCATCAGCACATAAGCATAGGTATCTGGACATAAAAAAAGGACATCTACGTTGTACACCTTACAAAATACTCCCAAGAGTTAATGTTTGTTTGATCTAAGGAGAGAAACAACTGTAAAAATCAAAACCATATCAAAATATGATGTTGGAAGAGGTTTTAGATGTCAAAATATAACTTCTCTTTGCACATTTAACATTTGGAAGATGACCCTACCTCCAAATTCAAACGCTGTTCGCCTTTCTGTTTGTTTAGCTCAAGAATTCTACCTTGAATCTGGTCAAGTAAATCCACAGATTCTATATTGTTATCCGAAACGCACCGTAGAATGGTCTCCAGACTAGCAATTTCTTGGTCTCTTGCTTTATCCTGAATTCACATTCAACTTATTTAGAACTAACGTGCAGGTGCATGAAAATGGAATGTATCATAAAATAGAATAGAATTTGAATAAGAAATACGAACCTTGATTTCAATGGAGTTGGTTTTCTTGCAGTTGCTCTCAGAAATCACTTTTGCCCACTGCACAAGTTCCCACAAGAGATCAACAGATGATTGATTCTTGTTGGTAATGTTACAAGCACAAATGAATTTAACAGCTTCAACATGTTGCTGGTTATCGATAAGATTCTGAACAAAATCTGCAAGGTGCGAGAAAACTTCACTTCATGAGCTGAATACATCTCAAAATAAGTGGGGAAAGAAATGAGAACATCTCAAACCATTTAAAATATCAACCAAAACTGTTAACATAATATAAAGGGAATTCAGAAGTAACTAAAAGCAGTGTTATCGATGGCCGAAGGTTGCCATGGTGGGCATTCCTTTACGAATTTCCTATGTCTGTGTTAAAAAAATCTGCCACTCCATGGCAGAATGCGGCAATGGCGCTGCCATCTAACAACACTGACTACTTGTAACTGCCAATTTCGATCGGACTTTTTCCTTTACAAGTTTGTCTTTAACAAAACAACAAATCATGTCCAAATTTAAAGACTAATAAAAGAGAGATTTATTTGAAGTCTATTTCACTTTCACAGCATTAGACAAAAATGCCAATTTTCTCACAACAAAGGAGACATGACTACCGGGGGAAACAAAATTAAACTTTTGTATCTACTGTATGAAAGCCAATCTACCGCTTGGCTTTCAAGATGCTTCTTTTCTAATTCAAGCTCCTTCAATTTGCCTTTAAATTCGTGCTCTTTCAATTCAACTGCATTTACATGGTCTTCAAGTTGTTGCTCTTTTGACACTATCTCCTTCACCCGTCCTTCAAATTGTTTCTCTTTTGATTTGAGTTCCTTCACTTGGCTTTCAAAATGCTTCTTTTCTGATTCAACTTCATTTACCCAACTTTCAAGTTGCTTCTCCTTTGAACTTAGCTCATTCACTTGCCTTTCAAGATGCTTCTTTTTCGACTCCAGCTCCTTTACTTGGCCTTGAAATTTCTCCTCTTTAGATTTCAACTCCATCACTCCACCTTCAAATTGCTCTTCCTTTGAAATTAGCTCCTTCCCTTCCCTTTCAAGATCCTTTTTTTCTGATTCGAACTCATTTACTCGTCTTTCAAATAGCTTCTCTTTTATTTCAAGTTCCTTCACTTGGACTTTAAATTCCTCCTCTTTTGATTCAAACTCCTTCACCCGACCTTCAAATGCCTCCTCTTTTGATTTAATCTCCTTCACTCGACCTTCAAATTTCTCTTGCTTCAACTTCAACTCCTTCACTTGTACTTCAAAGTGTTTCTCGTTTGAATCAAGCTCCTTTAGCCGCCGGCATTGGCGGAGCCACGTTGGGCTCAGGCGATGCAGCTGCATCCCCTCAAATTTCAAAATTTCTACTAATTTGTCATATATTCATGAACTATGAACACCCTGGAAAATAAATGTTGCACCTGCTTAAACTTTGACACTCATCAGTAGCCAGTGTTGCCCCTGCTTTCACACACACACCCACCAATAGCCTTTCAAATCAGTTTTTTCTTTCATGTCTACTTCAGTCGGTTACTAATAGTATGGTATTATATTGAGCTAAAATCCCTAAAAAAAGTAAAATTATTCAATGTAGCTAAAAAGTAAAATTTTACTTATAATAATGACCAAAGGGAGTATAGTATTATATTATATTTTGCTACGGATATGATATTATATATATTATATTTATTCAATAGATGTAAGTTTAAAATGTTTTCTAGTTTTTTCTTAGACGTTCATTACCGTGTACTCACTTTGTCTTTATTATAAGAAGAAAAAAAACAAAAAAATATCAAAACCATTGCAATTATTAATAATTGTAACTTTTTAAATATGTTTATAAATATATTGTAAAAAAATTCGTGAACCATTAAATACACTCACTAATATTAAAAAATAAAATAAATGAGAGTTGGAAAAAGTGTTTTAATTAATAACTATAAATTAAAAAGTTGTAACATTTTCTTATAAAAAGTACTAAAAAAGGTTGCCTTAGCGCTGGGGATTTGTAAATTTTTTTCTTCGCCTTTCTCTTCTTGAGAGGTTAAGGAGCTTGCAATAATATATATTGTATTTAATTTTTTAAAAACAATATAATTTTTAAACACACACACATATATATATATATTATTAATTAAAGTTTAAAAGTTTGAACCTCCTAACTCAGGGTTCTGGCGACGCCACCGTTTGTGAAAGAAAATATATATTATGTAAAATGCAGCAGAGCTGTAGAGGCATAATATTCAAAACAAACCTAAACCAGAAATTAGACTTATTATTTGTTGACATGAATTCTTATAATTTATTTATTTCACCATTCAAGTAGTGATTATGGATGATTAGGACTAATGTTCTCTGCCTGTGATTCTCCACCCTCCACGTATATTATTATAATTATGATTTTTCATTAATATATATTTCGATTACATTATCGAAGTGTCTCTCTCTCTCTCTACCCTATCCAGTTACCATCATCACAACTCCGAGAGAATCTCGAAACGCATGGAAGTAGGAATGTCGTTGAACGCACTGATTCATCCACCACTCTCAAGTTCAAGTTCCAGATTCAATAATGACTCACTCTTTTCCATTCCAAGACAATTCCCCAGAACTCAACGCCAACACCACCATGTCTTAGTTGTTGAAGCAAAGGGTAAAAAAGGAATGATGTCTCGTCAATATCAACGTCCTCCTCCTCCTCCTTTACCCAAAGTTGAAGACGACGGTAATCCTAAATTCGTCGTCTTCATTCGTATGGCTAATGTTTATCTTTGGTATCCTCTTAGTATTGTTTCTGGTGGTACCACTGCCAAAATTATGGTTGCTGCTAAAGATAATTTTCTTGGCAAATTTATTTACAAGGATACTCTTGATCGAAATCTTGCTGCTGTTATCTACCGAGTAAGACTTTTTTCCATTAATTTCTATAATTGTTCATTTAGATAGTTAAATATGTTAATTAATGCAAATATATTGGAAGATTAATTAAAAATGCAGAAAGAAAAAAAAAAGATAATGGGGCATTCCGAGAATTGAACTCGGGACCTCTCGCACCCTAAGCGAGAATCATACCACTAGACCAAATGCCCATTGTTGATAATTTACTTGTGTCATTAATAAATGAATAACGCTTTGTTTAGATATGTCTCTAGAATTGATTCTAACTTGAAGTTTATATAATTCAACTTTTATATGAATGTATCCAAGCATGAATGATTTTGCCTTCAACTTACTTTTAGTCGGAATCAATTTACTCGAAATCAGTTGTTATTATTGCTATATTAGTCCTTAACTTTGCAGGGTGCTCTCAAAATAGGTCATGAGATTGTGAATATCTCAAAAAAGTCTTTGACTCTATTAAACTTTCAAATTGGTCCATGTATTTAACTGCTTACTATTAATTAGGTCCTTATATTTTAACCACTTACTATCAATTTGATCTTTATATTTAACCACTTATTATGAATTTAGTCCCTTTTGACTCTTTGAAGGACTAAAATGAGTAAAATTTGATAGAATCGATGATTTTTTAAATGTTCATAATTTTATGAACCTATTTGAGTCAGCCCTATAAAGTTAGGGCCGAATTTGATGGTTTACTCCATTTGATTGACATCTATGTGACAATGAAGAATCACCAGAGCGAATTATGTGTATGAAAATATGGTGTGTAACTATATTTAGATGGCAAGAGACTTTTTGATAGACAACGGGTAAAATTTGGGTGATTTGTGTCAATACTTGATAGCATTTGTTTGTTTTGTTCTTTAAAAGTTGATGTGCTGATAAATGTTGAGCTCTTTTTAACCATTATGGAGACATTTATCAGCACATCAACTTTTAAAAAGAGCTCAACATAATCATGCCGAGCATGTGTTTTCTTGGTTATGTATGTTGGTCCTGTCTTTGTTACTCATTGTTGCTTCAATTCAAATAGGATGAGAAGGAGATACAGAAATCTGCATTCAAACAACACCGTGTACTAAAGTCGGCTACTGAATTCAGATATGGCTACAAACTTGTTGTAATGTTTCTATATTTCTATACATATATTTTAAAACCAATTGAAGATGAATTCAGTGAGACTTTTATTTTGTTTATTAACTTTTTCATATGATGAATTGCAGCAGAATGGCAATGTAAAAGCTGCACTTTCTACCAGTGATGTTATTGAGGTGATATTCTAAACTTTTATTTGTTGAAGTTTTTAACTGAATTTTAAACCTTATACTGCATTAGGGACATATATGTTCTTCAAGTACAACAAAGAAGAACCCTGGTTGTTCATGTAACTTTTCATTTTAACAACTTTACAGAAATAATGGAAACTGTCTGTTAGGAACCCGGGAATTGAATGGAATAGAAAGAGCACATTATTTATGAAATATGATAGATAGGAGAGAATCTCCACTCCAAGGGTTTTCCCCTTCACAATAGACAATACTCTATTCACAATTACAATTTTCAAAGATACTCTCGTAACAAATGATGGCTATAATCACCTAAACAACCATCACAACAAAAATATCCCTAATTGAAAATTGCAGAGATTCTCTTAAGATCCATTAGCTTGTAGATTGATCATTGTCTACATTAAAAAATGTATGCTTTCTTTTTAGTTATAAGGTTCTTTTTCATAATATTGAGGAAGAATATTTTTTGATACATTCCGAGACTCCGACTAATATATTGATGTATTTGTGTATTCAACTTGCAGCTTCCTACACCAGATAAACTAAAAACTGTAGCTGATAAAGTGAAAGACTTTTTCGGAGATGTAAAGGAGTCCTTTGGGGAAATAACATCGTTAGTTACTGCTACCGATAACGATGAGTCAGAGGAAGATTCAAAAGAAAAAACTAAGTGAGTTTTATGTCTTTTTGCAATTTTCAAATGTGACTGTCAAAGGGAATTTTCATCTTCTTTTTTTCCACACCTCTACTTTCTTCAATTTCTCGATGCCACATATTTGATAGAGGTATCTCTGATTTTATGCACTTTAATGAACATTATTCAATTACACCGTAGGTAATATTTTTAAATTTCTAATGGTTTAGATTGTTTTTGTGCTAATACCAGGGCTAAAGGATGAAATTATATCAGGAAACAATTTGCTTGAATTGTCAAGTGCTGTTTGGAGCCGTATGAGCTTTAGAAAGCGTTGTGCTGTTTGTAAATTGGTCAATGGCTGCTTTCTTTGCACAACAATGCAAACTCCTGTTTTGTTCTTATACTGCACCCAACACATAATTTTATGTTCTGATCAGCGAACACTGCCTTTATAATCACATAATTTCACTATTCCTTCAAGACATTTCTGGATCTGTTGTACAAATTACCAAGTTGTAATATTCTCGCATTTTATTTCACAGGAATTCATTTTGTTGATTAGGAGTTTTATTTGTGTTTGCTATGATACTTTTCAGAGAGAGAGAGAGAGGTTTTACTGTTTGTTGTTTTATGGGTTAAATAAGTTTTTCGTCTTAAAAAATATAGTGAATTTTGTCTATGAAAATAAAAACGGAATGTTTTCATCATTCCAATTTTTTTGTTTCATTTTTGTTACATGATGACAAGTTTATGTCACTATTGTGAATCTTTTATGATCAAGATGTGTTCAAATTATCTTCAACTCATGTATGTGCATTATTTTTTGTTACAAGGATAATCAAAACAAACAAACAAAATGAAAAAAGAAAAACAAAAAGAACAAAACTATTTCTAGAAAAGAAAGTGTTGGCCACGTCAATCTTAAAGAGACTCAAAAAGATAAGTTGGCGGAGAGTCATGGAAGAGGAATTTTGTCTGATGAAGTACCAAGTTTACACATAAAATATGCACATTGGTTTCTTGGTTTCTCTCATGAAGAAGAGTGTGGCAAATTGTGACATTGTTGTGCTCAATTAGACCTTTGATGTCTTGAATTAAAATAACATAGACATAGAAGATCATGTGGGGATCTTTAAAAAGATTGATACAATGTAAAGAATCCGAGTAATAAACTAACTCTGCGAAGTCTATCTCTTTGGCCAACATCGGACCTTTGTAAATAGCAAATAACTCAGCATGAAGAATGTCAGTGGAATTCGGATAGAAACCTATATTCTAGAGAATGTTAAAATTATGTTTGATAGGGACAACAAATGAAACAATATTTGTTTTTTGAAAACTTATATAACTCAACGAGGTTTGTTTTTGTTTCAAGATCTCAACTTTGGTTTTTATAAGGGCAATGTTGTTTTCTTTTCTTCATGATAAACAAATTACTCAATTAAATTACTCCATCCGTCTTAAATTATTAGTAAAAATGAGACAAACAAAGTTGGTGTATTTGTTTCTAATGTTGGAGTGAACACATCAATTTTCTGACCAATTTTGCTTATATTTTAGGATAAAGAGAGTATATAACTAGGAGTATAAGGGGTACTCTAACCCATCCATACAAGATTTTTAGAGAGACCGATCAAGACAACAAATGAAATTACACCATCAATCAAAGAATTTCACACCCGAGCTTTATTTGTGAGACAATTTTATTGATGTCTGCAAGTTTGCCTTTGAATATGATTTTATTTCTAAGCATTTCGCAAGTTTCACACAACTGCAAGCCATATTAAGATATTTACCCTCTTTGATTTGATGACTTGCAGTTAATCAATGAGCCAAATTGTATAAAATGCTCTTCAAACCATACTTACACCAATCCAACTGAACGCTTGACTTAAAACCTTGTGCGAAAATGTGCATAATAAAAATATGTGGCCGAAGCCAAAACAAGCAAGATAAAGTTGCACATGTAGAAATTTTGATTAAGTAAACTTCTAATTGGTAAACCATTGAGGAATAACCTCCAGGCTAGAATTTGTTAGCAAAGCAAAAATCACGAACATGTGACGAATTAGATTAGTGATATGATTTTCATTCGATTAAATTAAATGTCAGAAGAGGACAAACATCCCTAGATAAAGTATAGGATAACCTCTCCATAAAAAAAGTGTGGAATAAAGAGTTATAACTGATGTGAGAAATCTAACCACAAGATTAAGTTGTGGTACGTGCAAATGCAACCTCTCATTTAGCAGCTATGCTTAATATCTCACATTCATGATTCATTGTCTTGTAACTATATATCCTATGACTTGAAGTGATCCACTACAAATAATATGTTTGGTTCTCGAAAATTCTATATAAAGTGGAATTGTACACGAGCTTTCCAGAATCCTCCATCACTCATTTCCAAACTTATATATATCAAAAACTAAACAAATTCACTTCATAAAAAACGAGCAACAATTAATTATTCATACACTTGTGATTTTTGTCTCAATAGACAAAATGGTGCACTCTTTAGCCTCAAATCTTGGTCTTAATTTTTCCATGATTTCCAAGAGTTTATCAAGACAGACTCATTTCCTTCGAGCCAGAGCCATGACAGGTGAAGCAAGAGAAAAACTTGACCATGTCTCAAGATCAAACAACATTAAACCCCACCAGTCCCAACCTAAGAAGAGAGTTTTTCCAGCTGCACCGATAGGGTTATGGGATCGATTTCCTACGACAAGGACAGTGCAAGAGATGATGGAAACAATGGAAAGCATGATGGAAGACCCGTTTGCAATGAGCACAATTGAGTGGCCTTCATCGCCGCTACCGATTGAAGGAGTAGGTGGGTATAGAAGGAGGGGAAGAACACCATGGGAGATTAAAGAAGGAGAAAGTGAATACAAGATGAGGTTTGATATGCCTGGTATGAACAAAGAGGATGTTAAGGTTTGGGTGGAAGAGAAGATGCTGGTTGTGAAAGCTGAGAAAGCACACAAGAAGAAGAATGATGAAGATGAAGAATGGTCTAAGAGCTATGGTAGGTATAGTAGCAGAATTGCTTTGCCAGAGAATGTGCAGTTTGAGAATATTAAGGCTGAGGTTAAGGATGGTGTTCTTTACATAACCATTCCTAAGGCTACCACTTATTCCAAAGTTCTTGATATTAGTGTTCAATGACAATGATTCATTTTTTTCCCTGGAGTTGTTAATTAGGCTTTTGTTATTTTTTATATATATTTAGATTTTTATATTGTTTTACGAACCCCTTTTGTAAGATGTTTGAATTTGGTTGTGATGAAGCACCTCTATTGTGGAGGGAAGTCACTTATGTTATGGCGCAGCTGTCTCTGCTGCTACTTCACATGTGAATATAAGAAAACTTTGAATGGAATTGAGTTCTCTTGGAAAAAGATTTTATTGGTGTTTTCTCGGGGACTTCAATACTATTATTAGTGCTCATGAGAAATATGCCAGCCATTTAAGGGAAATGTTAACTGGTGCTTCATAGCAAAAATCTTGAGTAAACTGTTAAATTGATTTTTATCTTTGCAAGTCACTTTCAAATTAGTCACCGACTCTATTAATATATCAAAATAGTTTGTGTCAAAAGTTTCTCAATTAAGTCCCTCGTTATGTGACAAAAACAAAGAGAAAGTGATTTAATTGAGAAGTTTTTGACAATATTTCAAAATAGTTCATGTTTTGTCAAAAGTTTCTCAATTAAGTCTCTCGTCATGTGACAAAAACTTAGGCTATATTTGGATTGATGGAGAGTGGTGGAATGAAATAGAATGGAGTGGGATAAAACTATGTTCCATTGTTTGGTTTTGCAAAAAAGGAATGGAGTGTGATGGAACTCATTCCATCCAATACCACCCATTAAGCCAAATTTTCATTTCCCTCAATTTGGGGTATATCCAATGGAATGGAATACATAAATATTACAATGACAACTATGCCCCTGCCTTTTCTATTTCATCAACTATTGTTCCTCCTTTCTTCGTTTTTTTCTCCTTCTTATGTTCACTGTGTCTTATTTCTTCTCGCCTTTCCCATACTTCATACTACTTTCCCATTTTGTTTCCCACATGCTTACTTACTACCGCAAAGAAATTGACTGGCAAATTATTATGCAACAATCGTAAATTATGTAGAAACCATTGTTATGCACCGCACAATTATCTTCAATTGTAACTAATTAGTATTATACGTTTTTTTGCCGTTTATGCTTATTATGAACATGTATTGACTTGTTTATTCTAACTAATCAGTACTGAACATTTTTTTCAATTACCCATATTTATTATGGTGTTACTTGATGGCAAAATAAACATATATCGATTACACATTGATATTTAAACTAAAGGGTAAAAATGGAATAAAAAAATTATAACACGTTTTGTTCCGTTCACTTTCCAAATAATAGAGTGGGAAATTATTTCCATTCCGTCTTGAAATATCCAAACAATAGAATGGAATTTTCGTTCCATTCCGTTCCGTCCCATTCCGCTCCATTCTGTTCCGCTCCGTTAGTTTTAAGTTATCCAAACGGAGCCTTAGAGACAATGATCTAATTGAGAAACTTTTGACAATGATAGCGATTGTTTTAAAATATTAATAGAGTCAATAACTAATTTGAAAGTGACATACAAAGACATAGACCAAATTAATGGTTTACTCCAAAAATTTTGATCATTTTGAGTGCAGCCTGATAGCAAAAATCTTGTTCATTTAGACATTAATAGGTTCCAATGGATGCAAGAGGCATGTTTACACCGTCTCAAAGGTTCGATAGAGCTATTTTCAACACCTCTTAGTTTGAAAAATTGTTTTATGCTCTACTTTACCTAGGTCTCATTCATATCATCGTCTCATCTTGTTAAATTTTCAATCGGAGGTAAACTTCACTCTTTCTTTTAAATTCCAAAGTATGTGTGTTTCTAACTAAGATTGTAGTCGGGTGATTGAGTCTCATTGGTCCAAGAGTTTGGCTGGTTTTCCAATGTTTATTCTTTCTCATAAACTTAAAACGTTGAAAGTTGAGCTCAAAGTTTGGAATTTTTTTTTGGCTTAATTGAATTTTTTGGCTTAAAGAGAGGTGCTATTGATAGCAAAAATTATTATCATGAATGAATTGTGAGAGTGGGTGGATCACTTTGGTGAATTGTTTTTCATGTGAAGTAGTATTTCTCGAAATCGGATCCTCTCCAGCCACTGGAGGGTCCTATCCAATCTCGACCATTTATTTCATTCTCCTGCTTGCGATCAACGATGCTGAATGATGGATAGACGGCTCTGATCAGCGCAACACAAGAAACATGAGAGGAAGGGCGGGAGACGATCTGGATCCATATTTCTCTTTATTGAATTAAAAAAATAGTCATTTTTTATATAAAAAAATTAAACTTTTTGGTGTCTCAATTTTACATTTAATGTAGCTTTGGTCCCAACTCATATTCTTTTTTCCTAAAAAATGATGATTATTGATGCCAAGAAAGGCAAATTTTGCTCCAAAAGTGATATTTTCATAAGGATATTGTTTAAAGAATCCATAAAAAAAAAAACTTGTTCTTTAAAATACAAGTCATACACATGTAAAAGTCATAACTATACAATTTTCAATGTAAAATTTACTTATTTTTTATGCTTAAACAATTTTCTAAAGAAATTTTGTAATTTAACTTCTTAAAAAAAGTGTGATACCAATTCACCATAAAATTTGAGGGCTTATTGAAAAGTTAACCATCATGCATCCAAAATCCAAATCCAACCAACATTTTGCTATGTTGCCATTTTGTTAGCTTGACACGTAATTGCGGCTATAGCCGTTGGCTATTATTATTTATCTATATTTATTTTCTTTTTTGAAGAGATTTTTTTTTATATTTGGTTGTAAATTTGCATTTGTTTACATTTCATTGATCAAAATTTAACACTTAAACATAATGTGTTCTGTTCTAAAAAAAACTCAAACATTGACTTTAATTGTCTATTAATCAAATTTTGGATTATGAAGGTCCTTTTCCTAAGAATTTGAGGACTAAAATCAAAATATTTTAATTAAACATTTTTATGTTTATTATACCATAATCAAATTATTTTATTTTCAGATTATTAATTAAAAGATTATTTTAAAAATTAACATTTTTTTGTTTACCATTGATCAAGATTATGTTTACCTTTAAATTATTTAAAAAATGTTTTATTTTTAAGTTCTCATTTATAAACATATGGTAAGAAACGAGTACAAAAACAAACTTCTAAAAGTGATAATTTTTGGAACCAAAAGAATACACCAAATTTGTTAATATGCATGCCATCGTGATTTTTTTCATTGTTTTTACAAGGTTAAATTAGATTTTTTTTTATTTAGGTTAAATTAGATTTTGTAGCATCAGCAAGTTTTTTTTTATGCATTTAAATGAAAAATCTCAAATTTGATTCTAAGAAACTATATATGTTCGGCCTAACATTTTTGACATTTTTTGGATCCATACTTACTCATAAATCAAAATGATGTTGGTCTTTTGCTTAACATAATTTAAGTATTTCAAGTATTATTCGACTCTTTTTATTTTTGAAAAGTTTTTATCTATTTTTTTTTTTTTTTTTAATAAAATAGGCTAATCCCCGAGTTTTATTTTATATCTATCTAGAACTAGAAAGAGTGTCCAAAAGCTTTTTTTTTCTTTAAAAAAAATTCCAAATGCAAAAAACCAAGTTGACCACATTAAATTATTTTAATTGATAGAAGAAAAATGTAACGGCCCTATGAGTTAAAAGAAAGAAAGAAAATATGGAAACTAGACGTTATTTTGGAAAGAACTTTACTACAATTTTAATTTAATATTCCAATTCATAAAGTTGGATCCAATTCATATTAAATTCATATTTTAATAAGAACCATAATCAAGTTGTGTATAGTTCTGAACCAAGGAGCCTAGTGAACGTGTATACTCAAGTTTCAATTTCATACACATTCATTTTCACTTCTAAAGCAATAAATTTTGGGCATTGTGTGTTTTTTTTTGTTAACTGTTTTCAGTTATGGCTGAATCTTCAACTTGTCTCGTTCAATCCTTCTCCACTCATGCAGATACTAGTAGTTGCGTAACCAATGAGGTTTGTTTTTGTTTCAAAATCTAAACTTTAACCCGAATTTGTTGTGCCCATTTGTTCAATTTTAATGGGTCGATTTTGATTTGTTAAATTGGTATATCTATGTTTAGATTTAGCGGTTTTAGTGTCTGTAACTGCTTTGTTTCGATTTTAGATTTTGTTTTTCTATTATCTTCTTCTGCAACTTAAGGTGTTAATAATATTATGATTATTATTATATAAATGTGCTTGTTTATAGAGTGATATTTTAATGTTTTCAACATTCATAATTTTCAATATCACTTTATGTGTTCCCTTGCCAATTTTCCTATAATTCCACCACACGTTGGCCTTATTGAAGATGGGATGTTTTCATTCTCTCTGGTAAATTCTGATAAGGATGTTTTGTTTTTAATTTTTTTTATCAATGTTCATAGCTTGAAGTTTCTTTCAAATTTCCCAGTTTTTAGCATGTAATGTTTTGTTAAATTAATATAAATTGGTATTTTTTGTAATTTCAGGGTAACCCTCTTCGTGCTCTTGGGGAATCCATATCTTTTGGGAGGTTTATGTCAGAAAGCTTGGATTGGGACAGATGGTCGGCATTTTCGCAGAACCGTTATGTTGAGGAAGCTGAGAAATATTCCAAACCAGGCTCTGTTGCTGCCAAAAAAGCATATTTTGAGGCTCATTACAAGAGAAAGGCTGCGGAGAAAGCAGCTGTGTTGGTCGAAGAAACAAATGTTCAAGCTAATGGAAGCTTGGATTCGGAAAATTGGGAAGGGAACTGCATTGGTTCATCCGCTAAGATAAAGTCAGAAGCTGACAACATTGAGACAACCAATGAAGAGATAAAGAAAGATACAGTTGATTACCAAGTTGTCGATTGCGATGATACCAACCAATTTAAATGTGATGATGTTGGACAAAGTGATTTGGATATAAAGTCAGAAGCCGACAATATGGAGATAAACAAGGAAGAGATAAATGAAGACACTGTCGATTACCATGCTGTTCATTGTGATGATATGAACCAATGTAAATGTGATGCTGGAGAAAATGATTTAGATATTGTCGAGGTGGAAGGAGCAGAGGCCGTCCTACATCCTTGCAATGATATGAGTCTTAATGCGGAAAGTTGCCTGTTCGTTGATAATTCTAATCATCTTGATCATGATGAAGTCCATAAGGATATTACCATCGCCATTGAAGAAAAGGCGCCTGATCCTGTAATTTTTTTTTGCTTACTTTGTTTATATTTGATTTGCTTTTTTTTCCCTTCACATGAGTAATTTTGTGTCTGTGGTCACTCTGAATATTTATCATTCTGTTATTGCAGGGCATTCCTAGTCAGGAAGTTTTGGCTTTGCCGGTCAAGGGAGGAGAAGTAAATTCTTCTCCAAAATCATCAGCCAAAACTAGACCTGGGAAACCGCCTCTTACCCGTGATCAAAGGAAGGCTTCTGCCGCGGTATCACCTAGAATTGGAATAATCAATGGTTTGAAACGTGAGAACTCTGTTGGAATAATCAATGGTTCGAAACGTGAGAACTCTGTTAGAATAATCAATGGATCGAAACGTGAGAACTCTGTTGGAGATGCAGTTGTAAAGAAGAGACTAACAGCACGGTCACTCCACACGTCAATCAATCTTCCTTCTGGCACCGCTGAAACAAGAAAAACAGCTGATGCACCTTTACGATCCAGAAATGGTACAAACAGGTTTTCAGCAAGTATGAACTCTGTTGGAAGCTTAGTTGAGAAGAAGAGATTGACTGCATCATCTCTTCACATGTCAATCAATGTTCCACCTGGCACTGGTATAGCAAGTAAAACAACTACCGCAGCTGTTAAACCCAGAAACGGAACAAACATTGTTGCAAAAAGTTTGAAGTCTATTGGAGCCCCAATGGAGAAGAGACCAACTGCAAGATCACTCCACATGTCTATCAATCTCCCTTCTGGTGCCGGTGAGACAAGGAAAACATCATCACTGATTGAACATAACAGAAACAAAAAAATTCAGTCTGATTTGCCTAAAGTTCATCCTGTGGCAGCACAGACATCAACCCAGGTATTAACTTATTCTCTCTTTGTTCATGTGTACAATTATCTTAGTGGTTTTCCTAAGAACAAATAAACATTAATTGGAATCAAAGTTGCTAAAAATTGTGCTGGTTACTTATAATTTTTGTCCTTTCTTTTTAGGTATTGCATGGTTTGTTAAATCAAGCTCCAGCAAATCTTCCTTCTCAGGGCAGAAGGTACTTTGTCTTCTGAACCTTATTTTTTTAATATCATCTGAATGAGCTACAAATTCTTCTGTATGCATCAATAAAAATGTTTGCTTACATGATCACATTTAACTATGTCAGGACTGAAAGGATAGTTAATAAGTCTGTGTCTGGAGATGTTACAGCAAATCCAAAACTTTCCCCCCTTTCTGTCGAGTAAGTGCATTTTACAATTTGCTAATATTATTTCCTGATAACTATTAACTATCAAGTAGACTTTGCCAGTCTTCTTTTATATGCACATGCCTTACAAGTATGAAACAGAAAGTTAAAACATGCATAAATATTTTGAGGTCTTATTCATCTTTTTTCCCCATAAATTTGTGAACAGATCCCTAAAATCTTCAAGCACCACCCAAAGCAATACCTGGTCCCCTACCAAATCATCACCTTTTAGATTCAGAAGTGAAGAAAGGGCAATAAAACGCAAAGAGGCAAGTTCTTATCTTTGTCCCATACACTAGCCGTGCACATTATGACAGTACTGAAGGTCATAACATAACAAATAGCCTTTCCATTTTTCTATTTCAGTTGATGCAGAAGGTTGCTGAAACTAAATCCAAGGAAGAAGAGAAAGTTCAGCTAAGGATATTAAAGGTGAATAATTTTATTACTGTACTGTTGGTACAACGGTTTACCTTGTTTGTAGGCAAAAAAAAAACTATTAGTAGTAGTTCATAGAGCCAATAACTAATAAAAAATGTGGGAAGATTGGAAGCTATAATTCCTATATGTATTTTCCTTTGTCTTTGTACTGTGTTGCACTACAGTTTAAGGATGAAGGAGTTAGTCAAGATATAGTTTCATAATTCATTTTCAATTCCTCTTTATTTCTTAATAATAACGTGATTTAATGTCTTCAATTTGATCTTCTATGCAGGGTAAAACAGAGCATACCCACAAGAAGCTGCCGCAGAGCAGTGGCTCTAAATCCAAACCAAATGTTGATGGGCCAAGCGGAGCACAATCACCAAGCAATCAGATTAGAAAGGTATATTTACTTGTTGCTTATGATTTTGAAAATTACACCATTCTTGTGGCATTTTTATTTATATTTTGAAGGACATTTGTTGTAGACATTCTATTCATAGACAGGCGTTATGACAGTCTTCACTATCAGCCTCCCAGTCCCACATAGTATTTCAACCATTAAAATCTTTTTGGTTGATTTCTACTGAGACATTCTTTTTGGTTAACTTTAGTCCCATTAAGACAGGCGTTTGTTGTATCATATGTTATTTTCTTTGATTCTAGTTGATTCTTACCTTCAATTTTATTTATTTGTACAGATCTCGGTTACAATGCCCCGGTCACCAAGACAAGTGAGGCAAGCAAGTTCTAGTTCTAGTACAACAAAAAACGTAGGAAATTCATGGAAGCCTCCAATCAGCACCAATAGTTCCAAACGTTTTACAGAAAAAAATAACCGAACAAGGCAATTAGGAACTTCATTATCAAACACCACATGGGAAAATGCTTCTCCAAATATTCAGCATTGAGGACATTGAATTGTTTACCTGAGACTGTAATTTTGAAGACTGTCAAAGATAGTATACCGAAAGTTAATAATGTGCGTATGATTTGATTCTAAGAGGATCATCTGGAATTGAAGGCTCATGTCGTGATATGTTTTCACATTTTGAAGGAGAATTTTGAAGACCTTTTTTTTTCATTTTCTCGTTATGTCTAGGCTTCAATAAGTTTTGACCTAGGATTATTTCAGCGTTAGAAAATTAAATCTGTAACTAAACTAGGTTTAGGCTACATACCTAAGGTTCTATGCCTAAAGGTAATAGGTAAAATGTACATTCTATAGTTGGCATTAATTTGCATGGATAAATTGCCATTGTCTTTTTTGTTTGTCAATAAAAAAAAACATTTGCTAGTGATTCACTTTGCTTCTAACCATTCAAATCATAAGCACTGACAACATAAACACTGTCAGAGAATGTGTTAGAAAAATCTTACCCTTAAAATATAAGAGTGCAGCTCATACATTAGTTGTTCTGGTGTAAAACTCTTTGTTCATAGTACCCTCCTATTTTTAGAGCTGTGTTATTTTATACACAAATTTGGCAACAAATTTCGACAATGATTTATATGGTTAGCATAGTTTAAACAATAGTTGATCATATCCGAAAGCAGTTCGAAAAATATCTGATCCTTTATACTTTGGTTAACCCGAAGTTACAATGCATATTTTTTTCAAGCAAGTCCTGGAACAAAATAAATAAGAAGGAAGCAAGCTTATTACTTAAGCTTAATATTTGTTATCACCCCCTACTTTTATACATGCTGCAATATCCAAATCCTTGATGATAGGAAAAAGAATCCCCCAATCTTTATAATTGTTCAATAATAGATGTAGTTGGCTACTACAAACAGTAAATCTGTCATTTCATGCATGAAGTTCTGATTTTTTTGCTGAATAAGCAGGTATTATCAGGGCTGATCATGCTATGAATAGACCTTGATCAATTACTGAATAATCTGCTGAATCATATAAGTGATTTGGAACTTCTATGAGAAGTCCTGGATCATAATACTCAGACATCCCTATATTCTGTTGACCAAAGTTCATATTATGCCAATAGAAATACAAGTCCTCGTCCAAAGGCATGGAAGCTGCTTCACCTCCCAAAAGTAGGTTTCTTTGGTAAGACTCTAGATCAGAAATGCAACTAAGATTAGAATGCTGAGTTTTTAAGCTGAAATTAGTAGTGGAAATAGGTTGTGTAGGTTGATCATTCATCATAAGGCTTCCGGGTTGGAAAGGAAAGGTGTCAACTGAACTTCTTATTGAACTCACCGAACTAGTGTAGTCTTTCTTGTAATCAGAAAACCTAGGTTTTGTTTCTATACAAGCAGCGACATCTTGCTCTGTTATAGAGGGAGTGGAACTAATTGATGCAATTGACTGTGATTGATCAACTTGAATGTTATGCTGCTTACCATTTAAAGGCAATAGGTTGAAGTTATCCTCAAGATGAACAAGTGACTTTTGTTCTTTTTTGAGCTGTGTTTTTGGAATTTCAGTCCAAGAATACGGTGTTGACATGTTGCAATCGAACGCTCCATGTTTTCGTTCTGATTCGAGTGTGGCAAAAGGTTTATTAAGTGCAATGTCTGTTGCATCAGTGATGTTACCAGTCAAAGCTCTTGCTTTTTCTGCAGCGGTGGAATGTGGAACAATTCCTTTGGGATTACCTTCATGACTTTTAGTTTCTATGTTCTGATGTTGTAAGCTTCCTTCAGAATAGTTGTATTTGTCGATTGAAGCATCGTTTTGTTGCTTGTTTGCTGAGTTCGGAAAACCGAAATTTCCTACATCTTTTGAAGGTTCAGAATGCTTCATTCCACTTGAGGAAGATTTTTGTTCGTTATCTTTCTGAAGTCTACTCAAGTAAAGCCGGTATTTCTGCACAACAAATTTTTTATCATTAGTAACATGAATTTCAAACTTCAAAATTGTTAGTTGCAGAAACATATGTATTTTCCTTTTCACTTCTCTTGTTTTTGCATTTGTGCACTATTCTATTAATGTGAAGCTGTATTGTGATATACATGATGCTTAATCAAACCTGTTATAAAAAATATTTAAATTCTATCAAAATAAAAAAGAATTATTTAAAACTTACAGATGCTTATTCTAACGAAAAATATAATACAAGTTTCTTTCTGGAATTCCCAAGGAAAATATTCAAGAAGTTACATAGTAACATCACCTGTAAGTGGCTAGCAACATTCTCTCTACTCAGCCATGGAACATTCATCAAATCTAGTATTTTCTTGGGACCAACTTCTGCCAAACAGAATTCACTTGTTACAAATAATTTTATGCATGAAAGATAAGATGATGAGTTGATGACTGTATTAACAATCACAATTGGAAGGCCTTATGGAAATAGTTTATAATTGTCCTTTAGTTGTTTTCAGCTTAATTCAATAAACTCTTCGGGATAGTTTATGAAAGCTGTTTAACCACACTCCCTCTTTGATTAAAGAAATAGCTTATACAGAAGTGTTTATGTAACCATATTTATTTAATAAGTGCTTGATTGTTTACTTGAACACACTCGTTTAGCAAAGTGCCTAGGTTAAGCATAACAATTAGATTTAAAGAAGTCATAATGATGATTCCGAATAACAATTTAGAGAACCTTAACAAGAAACTTACTATCAAATCCAATCTGATTCACTGCTTTAACAAACTTCTGATGAAGATCTACAGACCAAACTACTCTAGCTTTCTTTGAGGAAGATGAATCCAGAAATTCTTTGTCATCATGTTTGTTATCTACATCTTTTCTTTTCTTCGTTGAGGTCATATCTTCTAAAGCAAACAGGTTCCCGTCCTCGGACATCTCTGATCCATTTCTCATCAAGTGCATGCTCTCAAAACTCTCAAAATTTTCAAATTCTCTAACCTCGTGTATCCGTTTTCTGAAGACATGTTGCCATATATTTCGCAACTCTTTCATCCTTATAGGCTTAAGGAGATAATCACATGCACCGTGTTGGACACCTTTCATCACCCTGCTTGTTTCTCCATCCACAGACATCACTGAACAGCATTGCAAAGTGTGATTTGTCAGAGCGACGACTTTTAATCAAATTGATCAAAGGATTACAATGTTATCATGGAACAAAAAATGTGAATATATTATTGATAGAGAACTGACTAATGACAGGAAGATCCATCTCAAGTCCAACATGCTCAAGAAGTTTGAAACCGTCCATGTCGGGCATGTTTACATCGCTGATCACTATATCGTATCCGTCTTTCCTTTCACGGAGCAAGCTTAGAGCATGTCTTGCTAAGCAACATGTGGTCACTGAAACAAATACAGAATAGAGTCAGAATGTCGACTGAAGACGTGTTCTGAGATATTTCACTTATATGAAGTGTTCAGTAAAAATGAAGAAAAAAAAAGTAACAGAAAAGGAAGTAGAATCCTACAATGTTGACTGAACAATAAGCTGCTTTTTTATTATTACTACTCTTAGTGTCAAATTGTTGAGCTCTAGCTTTTCCCTGAGTCTTAGATGCCACTGCTAGTGTCTCAACTATATTCTGACATTGATGCTAGTACATGTTACCAATGGATTACCACCATTGGTATGTTATTTCCAAAGATACCATAAACAATGCCAAAAAAACAATAAATTTAGATTAGCTAGAATCAAATTCAGCAAGGGAACTCCTTTGTTCCCTTTTTTGTCTTTAAAAGTAGCAGACATGGCAACACAGAACTTGAAACTAAAATTTTGTTTATAACCTTGCACCATCTAATAATTCAAGTTTTTCTTCTTGAAGATTGGAAAGGATCATACTTTGAAAACTTTTAATACAGTATTAAATTACCAGGTAAAGGCTAAACTTCACCCAGCAATTTTTTATTTTTTATTTTTTTTATAAAAAATGTTACAAAAAACATCCAAATAACATTATAGCTTGTAACTACTTAAATGCCAACAAATTTTCTATATGCTTATTTGAATTTTGGAAAATTTTGTTTCTCTTGTTTTGTTGCCAAGAAACATTTTATAACATGAACATAGATAGCAAAGCAATTAAGCAACAGTACAAGAAAAATCATTTAAGTCAATTTTGAAGATCCTTAGTAGTATAGTACATCAACTTAATACTGCATGTAACTTAATTAGCACATAACAAAAGAGGCTGCAGTGTGTTGAATCAAACAAACCTTCATAATTACACTTCTTGAGCATCTTTTCAAGGATCTTAAGCCATGTTGGATCATCATCCACAACAAGAACACGTAAACCAGCAGGAAAATCGCGTCGAGGCGAAGAGAAGCAACCATTATCCATTTTTGAGAGACCAAGCTGCTTCTGTTTCAGTTCAAAAAAAATTTGGCTTTCTTTGTTGCCTTATAATAAGGCAATGAGTTAAAAAAAAAAAAACATAAACACACACACAACAACAGAGAAAGAAAAAGTGTGCAGCAACGAATATTAGTGGTGGATAAGTAATGGTTCCTGTGGCGTATGTTAGTATATATCCCTTTGTGTTTGGTCCAGTCCTATACAATATACAATACAAGTTCTGTGCTAAATATTTTGAGGAACTAGGAACAGTGAAGAAGATTTAATTAGTTTAATCAAAGGTAAGGACAAAAATGTGTACGTGACTAGAAATGAGAAAGTGTGACATGCCAACTTTACTGCCGAAAGATGATGGGAATTAGATTGAGACATTTGGTGGATTTAAGATATATGATTAATTCAAAGAAAAAAAAATGAATTTGTTTGTTAAAATGATGAAGACATTTCAAGTATAGCTAAAATATGCATAGCTCAATTTATGTATATGTACTATACATCTATTAAGGGAAAAATTAACAGTACTGTTTTTTTTACTTTCTACTATA
>Ga0315914_1003134_pt1 | contig 25202 bp, 19 predicted proteins | sample MpolenodulesMG_FD_203920 | JGI IMG/M metagenome (GOLD analysis project Ga0315914, IMG submission 203920) | Medicago polymorpha root nodule microbial communities from Los Angeles, California, United States - elongated nodules | ecosystem: Host-associated > Plants > Roots > Nodule | place: USA... | reverse complement strand
TGTGATTCAATTAAGGTTGATTTCACAACAACATATTTCATGAAATGATAAAAGATTTCTTATAAAGACATTCTAAAAACAACATTATATTTACATTTAAAAAAAATACGTCCCATATTTTATAATGAAAATATTTTTATCTAATAGTGAACAAAAAACGTCATCATTTTTTTTTTGTATTTGGTAATGGATTGTTGATTGAAACTGAAAGCAACAATTGTATGGTAAACTAAACAACATAACACCAACAGACGACATAAAGGACACTAAAATAAAATACTAAATGGCAATGACAGACTCAATTGCAAAGACGCAACAATAACTTAACGATAGACATAAATTCAACATAGCCACACTGAATTCCTTCATCTCAAACACAACAAACCAAAATTCAAAATCCACAGTTCGTTCACAATCCTATCAATCTCAGAAACGGGATTCGGATCCAACAGACCTATTTACCAAATAAAAGATTATATCAGTATAAAGGATAAAATAAGAAAGAAAAAAAATAAACATATTGATGAATGATAGTTACCAGTCAATGAATGGTAAGATAACAATGCTTGAAGGTTGTAATTCGCCATTTCACACTGTTTGAGATAGAAGTTAGAGGACAGGGATGGACCATGAGTGATGAGGCCATCGTGTATTTATAGGCAGGTATCGAGTGGAAGCTTTAGATGTAAATATGGTCTGGATGGGGAAATAAACAATAAATTAAATAGATAGTTGGAATTTTAATGGACGTGTGATGTGTAAGAGTGATATTAGAGTTTTGGTGGGAAGAAACAACTTAAAATCTGTGTTGTAAAGTGTGAAAACAGTTGAAGAATAATTAATGCAGGTTAGATGAGGGATTGACACCTAAAAGGTTTAGAATTAGGGTTTGGGAGGGTAATTAGCAGTGTTAACAAAGATTAGTAAATAAGGATGTACCGACGTTACCACGTATCAGCCGAGATTTTTGGAATCAAAAATGGTGAATTTTAGATCCAAACACGCAAGGATGAATTTTAGATTCAATGCAGGACATTAACCAGCAAGTCTTGGAAAAATTGTAAAAAATAAAAAGTATTTCAAGACACATCCATTTTGCTTGGAGGATTTTACATGAAAAACTACCACTCAAAAATGATATTTTTAAAAAAGGAATCAGTTGTGATCCATTGTGTGTTTTTTGTGGACAGCATAATGAAACAATTTCACATCTCTTTAGGGATTGTCATTGGTCAAAACCTATATAGTTTGCTTCGTCCTTAGGTATGGTGTTCAATTCACATGCTTCTAGGTACGTGTCTTTCAAGAGTGGTTAAAAAGAATTATTATTGATGAAAATTAGGATATTATAGTTAATGTGTTGGCCTTGTGTTATGAAATTTGGTGCACTAGAAATAAAAAATGTTGAGGGGACTTAAGTTGATGTTGCTACCACTGTACAAAAGACACAAAGATCTGTTGCTAATACGGTGTTGTTGGAGACGTTAAGTGGAGGTCCAAACTTACCCATATCTGATGTTCACTGGACACCCCCGTAATGGTTGCTACAAGCTAAATGTTGATGCAGCAGGTCCAGTAGGGGGGGTAAGTGGGGAATTGGTGTTGTCGTGCGAGATTATGAAGGTATTGTGGTTGCTGCTAGTTGCTGTAAAGTATTTTCATTACCAGATTCAGAGGTAGCAGAAGCTTTAACTATGCGGAAGGGGTTGGAATTTGCAAAAGACATGTTTTTTTTTTCTTTCTGAATCTTATAGCGGAATCATATGCTTCTAATGTGGTTCAGGTGTTGAACACTCATCAACAACATCCCAACTATGTTCGATCTATTATTGGAGATTGCATTAATTTTAATGTCTTTTTTCGTAGTTTAAGATTCTTGCATGTTAGACGTGAGTCTAACCAAACTGCTCAATATCAAGCTCAATACTCTCTTCATAATCCCAACTGTATATGGATTGAAGAGACCCCACCTTATATTTTCGCAGTCTCAACTTTTGATTTATTGCCAGACTTTTGTTAATGAAATTTTATTTATTTATCATAAAAAAAAAATGATGCTCCGATAACGTGCTAAAATTGAGAGTTTTGAGTAATAAAAAAAATTAAAGGAAAGAAAAAGTATTTTAAGTCTATTTATCGTTGCATCTCCATCAAAAAATTTAAGACATTAAATCGGTAAATGGAATGACTTCTCTTATATATCCAACATTTTATCAATTGAGTTTAATTAGTATCATCTATTGGTGTAAAATTATTTTACACATACATTCAATGATACGTTGTTACAAGTAGAGATTATCTACATTTCTTAAAAGAAATGGATATTTTGTCACATCAATTAATAACTATAACAACTCATGTGTTTTAATATTCATTAATTGTTGTGACAATACATCATTAAATGCATGTTTAAAATAATTATACACTGACATAGTATACTAATTGAATTCTTACTTATATAATCTCTTTGCCTCTAATTATAAGACCATTTATAATAAAATGTTTGTCCTTAAATATAAAATCATCTACAAATTTGTAGATGCATTCATTATTCTTTTTCCAACTATACCCCTTATTAATACTATCAATTGTCTTGGTATTTAAAAAATTAACATTGAATACATTTATAAATAAAAGACAATTTAATTACTTACTTTTCAAACAAATTTATTATTTCAATAACATTTCTTAATTTTTATTATTTTATAAACTATTCTAATATTAAAGGATGAAAGAAATACAATCTAAGAATTAACCACCCGATTCTTAAAATTCAACACCATTCAATCCAATGAAAGTAAGAAGTTTAATTTTTCTTATCATCTATGAAAATACCCTTCTCAATATGTTCAAATATTGTTTAAGCCAAAGCAATATCCAAACATATATTTCATTTTTATTTTTAGAAAAATGCTCTTCTCCCAACAAGATTTGCTCACTTCCAACCAAACTTCAGAAAATACTTCTGGCCTGAGTTAACTCACGCAAATGTTAAACCCAACTTACTTAAGTCACGCTGGAATACAACCAACGTGAATTAAGTCACGCTAAAAAATCGCACTGAACCCCAACGTGAGTTAACTCACGTTGGTTTTCTTTCATACTTAGGTTACATATTGGAGGCTGTCCAATTTCATTTGGTGTAGTTTTCATGAATTCAGTGAATCATATGGGAAGACTAAGAAAAAATGTTTGCTTTGGTCACTAATTGGTATACTTGACGGCTACGTATATATGTTTCCATACAACCTCCAATTTTTATATGACATTCAATATTGTTTTCCAATATTGATTTCCATTAAATAGTTGTACGAGAATATTGATATCCATCAGATAGTATAAAGACAATTGACTTTATGTATAGAGACATAACTTTTTGATGCAGAAAAAGACCATGAATTACATACAATAATCTAGTGCTTGTTCAGAGAAAGAAAACCAGTGTGGGTTAACTCACGCTGAGGTTTAGTTTGATTTTTTAGCGTGGTTGTATTCCAGCGTAACTTAAGTAAATTGAATTTAACACCTGCGTGAGTTAACTCACGTTGAAGTATTTTCGAAAGTTTGATTACGAGTGGGCAAATCCTGTTGGGAGAAAAGTATTTTTCTTATATTTAAAATGACAATTAGACTATTCACAATGATGAATGATTTATTTATTCAATATAATACTAAAGAGACACCTCTTGTTGGAGTAGAAAATTTAAGTTCTTATGAAGAATGTTGACTATAAAAAGCCCTCTTTTTTCTTTTTTTTTTACTGATATTTAATAAATTATAATACAAAAAATAAAATAAGTGATGTAAATATAAGAGACTTATTTAAGCATGCAAAATTGTTGTGGTGCTCTAAGGTCTAATTTTATTTTTCTTTGCATCAAATAACCGAAGACAAAAAAGCGAGAGAAATTAAGAAAGAAATCAGTGAGGGAAAAGGTCTACATTAGATCAAATTAGGTAACAAATATTTTTTTGGTGAAGGTGTGTACAAACAAATGATGTGAAAATGAAGCAGTTGACAAAGATGAAATGAGTGACTATTCTTCGCCGCAGCCTAGATTGACAAATCTTATGCATTTATTCGTCTACGTCAGAATTCACGATATTTTCATGTGCACGTCAGAATTCACATTTTTAAGGGTCTTTGTGTTAACCTTGTTCGAGACACTGGTTAAAGAATCTATAAATACAATTTCTATCTTGGAAATATAAACTGTCACCTTTTATTAAATAATAATTACATTACTTTTTAATAAAAATTTAACTCATTTGGTGCTTAACCCAATACACTATGGCACTGGTTAATATTCTCCACCTTTTAACTTATATAGACATAATATCAATCAAAACTGGAACATTTTAGATTGTTTTTAGAACATTTTAGATTGTTTTTAGGATCGTCGACTGATCGCATAAATCAACACGAGTTTTTTTAGATTCTCATCCTAAAATTGATTCAAATTAAACACGCTTAATTGTGCAGTTTTTATGGAATGAGTTGCTGAAAAGAAGATGCATCTTACGTTGATAGATAAATAAGAATTTTTTTCTTATAATTATAACAAAATTTTGAGATACGATAAAAAGTGACATATTATAAATTCATACTAGTATAATGCTAAAATTGTTTGTACTGATCTCGATCTCATTGCTATTAATAGTTTCAATTTGACTTTTATGTATGCTCTGTTAGTTTTTTTAACTCTAAATGTTTAAGACCAACGATATAGGTGATCCCCGTAGAAAGAAAGGAAAAAATTATTGTTATAGGGCATTCACGCTTCAAAGACTCTCTTGATTCCAAGTTATTCGCAAAACATCTAGCTTCAGAGATTCATCTAACTTTTGTACCCTCCACCGGTGCCTTTTCTCCAAATCCCAAAATCTACAACTTATCTCATGTGCTTTTGGCTCTGGTTTCGACTGAAAAGGTAACCCATTAATTAAGAATATGAACTCTATATATTCACACAAATTCGGATTACGTGCTTTTACATTAACCTTAACAAGCAAGTCTTTCACACATTACCAAACAACAACAACAACAGCTAAAAATAGACATGGCAACGAGGCAGATCGAGGGCGGGATTAAGCATTACCGCCCTCGCTTCCATGCACCCGTCCCCGTCCCCAAACCATACCGGGGATAAAAATTGAACACCCAACCCCGCCCCCAAAGTGAAGAACTTCATTTGGCGTGTTTGTCGTAACACTTTACCAACACGTTTACGCCTTAAAGACAAAGGGGTTAATTGTGAACATAATTGTGTTTTATGCAATCTAGCGGAGGAAGATAGTTTCCACCTATTCTTTCGTTGCCCTAGCAGCTGCAATATTTGGAGTATGTGTGATTTCTTTACTACTGCGAATACTGTGCTAAATCAGGGGCAGGATAGCGCAAGTATTATTTTTCAGTTGTTGCAGGTGTTAAATGGTGATGAGGCAGCGCTGTTCTGCTGCACTCTTTGGAGTATTTGGAAGCAACGGAACAACAAAGTTTGGAATGATGTGACTGAAGCGCAAGTTGCTGTTCTGGAATGTGCAAAAGTGCTTTTACAAGAGTGGAGAGCAGCTAAATCCTATCAGCAACAACCTTCAAAGGTACAAAAGAGCAATGAAATGATTTAAGTTTTTTCTCTTAAAAAAAAAAACCCCCACCCCAATGGGGATGGGTCTCCCGACCCCGCCCTCACCTCCACCTGCGAAAACTTTATATTTTATAAAATATTTAAAAAATGCATATTTTTTCATTTTTTTCATAGCAACAAAAAACAATAATTATATTAATAATTAAATATCTAATACACTTTTTTCAAAAGAGCAAATTAAATATAATAAATATGTTTCTAAAGAGTGATAATATATTAAAACAGTTTGGTGCTTATGGAATTAAGATTATAAAATTTAATAAAGTAAATTTCAAAAAGCGGGTGCGGGGCGGGTGTAAGCATCCCCTTTCCCGGCCCCGCCTCCGTATTAAAAATCCAAATTTCCCCCACACCCGTGCCCAGTTAAATCGGCTTTTCCCCATTAAATTCGGGGTGGGGGCGGTCGGGTCTGACGGGGGTGGGTTTTGTTGCCATGTCTAGCTAGAAATCAATAAAATCTGAAGCCAATCCTTATGTCAACATCATTCAAAATTTAGATTCAAAATGTTGCACATCAAACAGAAAACACAGCAGAAACCAATATAAAGGAAATAGGAATCAAGAAGTTAGCGAGACTATATATTCCAGAATTTATCAAATCAACATTTTATGCAAAGGAGTTAACAAATAAATAATCAACATTATAAGAGTATTTACCATCATACATTGATAAGTTATAATCAGATATAGAGAGAGAGACAAAAACAAAGAAGGCAAAAATCATAATAAAAAATTATGTTTAAAAAGTTGGATCCGCTTCCTAATCAATATATGATGTTAACCTAGGGTGAGTTTTGAAACAAAAAGTCGACTATGGAAGGGAAATCCTGTATGAACAAAGGCAGGTACACTTTAACTTTCAGTGACTAAAATTACACAGGGAACTCAACAGTCAATAAATCAGAAACTAAAGAGAGAACCTAAATAAAGACCAATTTAATGCAAGTCATAGTTTTGACAATAATCAAAACTTAAATAAAAAAGCAAGCATATTAGGAAAAAAATTTGATGTAATAAGAACTCAAAACAACACAGCAAAAGCAGAGAATCCGTGGGAAAGGGAAGAGAAGACAAAGGACAAACATAGTTTTACGAGACAATAAATTCTACTAATTATTTTAGACATCTCTCATTTTACTTTCCCCAAAATCTTCATTGACTCCATTTGTCATCCCTCGATTCCACCTTTCTTTTTCATTTTTCTTGCTACATTTCCTCTAATTTCCATCATATCATATGTTCTACATTTACTGTGAATTCAAGCTTGAGTGAGAAGTGAAAACACCCACTCATGTAGGGTTTGCTCAAGCTAGATACATTTGTAGCATCCTTTGTCTTGCAGGATATTACTATCAGTTCATCAAAGATTTTTCTAAGCTAGCAACTCCTTTAACTAGACTGACATAGAAGCATATTGTGTTTCACTGGAATGATCTATGTGAACACAGTGTCTAACAACTACAAGATTGTTTGATATCTGCTCCAGTTTTAGCTTTGCCTTCAAGCGATGGTGGTTATGCAAAAAATGTTTTTGGGTGGAAGTGGTTATGTGGTTTATTGTGATGCTTCTAGTGTTGGGGTTGGTTGTGTGTTGATGCAACCAGAGTTTGACATCTACACTGATCATAAGAGGCTTAAATACATTTTTCAACAGAAGAATTTGAATTTGAGATAGAGACGGTGGATGAAGCTTTTAAAAGATTAAGATTGTACAATATTTCAACACAAGATAGATGCTTACATATCCCGTTCTAAGGGTGCACCATTCTCCACTCCTAAATGATGGAATATTGCTCGTCATAGTCATACAATCCAAGGGTCTATGGGGGTGATTGATTTACCTTCTTTTATTAGAGATAATGTTTTTAGGGCCCGCTATGGTTTGCATTCTCTCCGAGGAATGCCCAAGGGTGGTTAAGCTGCACCTTTTTTTAGGGCCTTCTTAATTTGTTTATGATTGCTTTTTCTTCTTTTTCTTTTGAGTGTTCCTCTTCTGACATTCAAAATGTCCTAGGAACACAAGTAAAAGACTAAAAAACCTGACGGCAGTTAACTGCCGCTGGATTTCTAGTTATAACCCAACGGTAGCTAACTACCGCTGGTGTTAAGAACTTTTGAATGTCACAAAAGCAATTGTCTTTTCTTTTTTCCTTGCTTTTTGAAGATTTTGGTTTGGCCCATATCTTGTATATACATTTTCCCTTTTTTAATAATATATTATGAGTAGGTGGTATAAGATTCTAACAGGATTGAAGATGCCAGGTTTACTGAAGTGCACCAGATTCCCCCTCAGATAGGGTGCATCAAAGCAAACATTGATGGATCATCTTATAGATCTCCATCTTGTGGAGCTATTGGTGAAGTTTTAAGAAACTGGCAGTCTCACTTCATATGGAGATTTGCTCAGAATACTAGTAGTAGTAGGAGTAGTAGGAGCAGTAGCAGTAGTAGTAAGAGTAGTAGCAGTAGCAGTAGCAGTAGTAGCAGTAGCAGCAGCAGCAGCAGTAGTAGTAGTAGTAGTTGTTGAATGTTGTATGAATGTGTATTTAAACCTACAATCTAGTAGTTGTTGTTTTTTTCTTTCTTTATTGTCTCCTTAGACGAGAGATTCATGAATTAGAGAGCCACTTGCTTTTGTGGTAATAAGGTGTTGATATGTGTGATTCATATGGACAATCACGTAGAAATAAATAAATGATTTATTTTGACTTGTGCATTGCAATTTCATAAATATAATTGTCAATAAATAAATTCGAGAGTCGTTATTCGATCAACTCAAAAGGATTTAGTCCAACTTTAGAGTCAGTTGGTGTCTTGTTATTTGAACATCCTAGTTGTTGTAGAGTAGAGATCATTTTCATTTGTAAAAAATACTACATGGATATCTCTATTACTATATTTATCTGTACAAATTTACAATTAATTGCCTCCATTTTGAAAATTTATACATTATATATCATTAGCATGTTTTCGAGACTTTATATTTGAGTCTGTAATTATAATTTTTCTGAAACATAGCAATTTTAGGGAGTTTTTGAAGTAATTCACGAAGAAATCATGCAAATCGGAAAATCAAGAATATCCGATGAATTACGAAGATTCAAGGAAACAAATAATGAAGATTCAAGAGGCCTCAAAAGACTTATAAATGGGTGGAATTCTGTTCCCAAGTCCTGAGACAAGTTATTTGAACACGAAAACTTAAAATGACAGAAAATCAGAGAATTTGGGCCCATGATAGAGATGACATGCGCCTAGCACATGGAGTAGGCATCCATGCGCCTAGGGCATGGCTTTTGCCTTACTCTCATGCGCTAGGCATGCTAGCAATGTGCCACGTGCATCTAAAAATGCGGGGCACAAGCGTCTTTTCCTGTTATTATTTTGGGTAAAGCCCGCACTTTTAGCCCAAACCTAGGTAAAAACTCTCACTATAAATACTAGCATTCCTCTTTCAGAATATTTCGTTCAGAACTGTGGCAGTTCAAGAGGAAGGCTACTTTGGAGCTTCGGGAAAGTTTCTATCTTCTCCTTGATTTTCTAGGGTATGTTTTTATCTTTAGTAATTTGTTTTTAGTTACCAAGTGTAACTAAACCTTTTTTGGTTAGAGTTCTAAGATGAACCTCTGTATATTTTTGTTGGATATTTATTTAATTTAATGTTTCGTTTATTTATTTTATTTATGATTTTGTCCACTATAGAGTTTTATTAGGAAGTAATTTATTTATGTGAGAGGTGCAACCCTAGATTAGGTACTTAGGTTGTGACAGGACCTAATATTTATGTCACTAACTGGATGCTTATATCTTGATATTTATATCCCTTTACTCATAACTATCTGTCTAGGAAGTAAGTGATTGTTAATTAACTAGCCAAAGATGCCATAAGAATTGTTGACCCTAGACGTAGGTACCTAGTTTCTAGAACTCATTGGGTCGTGTGGTGCATTGTCGAAGCTAGGAATTAACTGGTTAGTAATTAGGGAAACAAGCACCTAGCTATCCGACTTAAATCTATAACCTAGTAAGACCATTCTCTTGAAACCCTTAGTAAGGTAGACGTAGATTAGGGCTGCCCGTTTGTAGAACTACTAAGCGTAGAGAGAGTGTGCTATGAGTATCCTAAGATTCATAGATGGGCAGTTCTAAGGGAACCTTGGCCTTCATTGCCTTGGGAAACACTGGAAAGCCAATATAAAGTTTATGTTTCAATTACCTTTGAATTAGCAAGACCCCACACGTAAGGATCACCGTGCGATCAGCAGGTCCAGTTAGCCATCAGAGGGAAAGGTCTAATTAGGTACCTAGTGGCTAAAATCCATTGGGTCAGGTGGTGCTCTACCTATTTATGAATCTCCCAATGGCCTTATCACTTTTATAGTCATCAAAAGATAAATAAACGCGACATTTAGATTGCGTATTATCCAACAACGAATATACAGAGGGGATTCGAAGAATCCTAACCGCTGCTTACTTATTTGCAACCAAAACTGGTAAATTCTCTCTGTTGCAAACAGATAAATTGCAACTTACTTTTATACCATCAAACTTACAAAAATAAGTAACAAGAATTGTTCGGACGAAAGGACAATCCTTATGGATACGATACTCTACTTATCACTTTATTACTTGATGAAAACGACTGGTACACTTGCCATAAGAAAACACATCTAATGTTTTAACATAAACCGTGCATCAAGTTTTTGGCGCCGCTGTCGAGGATTGTTGATATTTTCGACTAAACAATTTGAATTAATTATTTTTATTTATCTTTATTTTTCCGCATTTTATTTTTCTATCATTTATTTTTTTTCATTTTATTTTTCTGTTTTCAAAAATTCAAAAATACCAAAAATATTTAATCCTAGTTGAGTCATTTTTATTTCTTATTTGTAGGGTCTAGTTCTTACTAACATAGTTTAATTTTTTTTCTTTCCATTTAGTTTATTATTTCCATCTAGCACTAACAATTTTATTTTTATTTTTTTTGTTTTTCACATTTAGGAACTAACCCCATTCGTTTTTTTAGAGTCTTAGTTTAGGTTTTTAATTTATTTTCCGCATTGCATTTTAAGGAGTCGTAGTTAAAATAACGGTTGTTATAATATCTACATTAGATCTAGTCCAGTTTAAGTAGGTTTAATTATTTAGTTAGAATCAGTCATTTAATTTTGCATTTAGAATTAGGTTTAGCATTTAGTATTAGTATCAGTCTTAGGTTTTAATCAGTAGTATCATTAGGTATTAACTAGTTTAGTTAATTTAGATCGATTTTGCATTTAGAATACAATCGAGTCAAGTAACCTCATTAGAATCTACCCCAAATCTAATTTACAAACTAATATCAAGCGCAAAAATTATGCCTGTTAGAAATTTTTCTCGAACTTACAATTATTGTGTGAAATAGGTAATCATGGACTCAACCAAAAGCACACAAACAATGGCAATCAATGAGGAGACCAAAGAACAGAATTTGGAGCAATTGGTAAAGTTACTAAAGAAGGTGAAGATTACTCATTCTTTTGTGGAGAAGTTGGAGAAAGAGCCAGGATACCTTGAATTCCAGCAAGAAGTGGAGCTGAAGCGACATGAGTTGCTGAAGTCAAAACAAGCTGGAAAGGATGAGTAGATTCATTTGGTGGAAATTGAAAGAGAGAAACCTCAGGCCGAGAACAAGCAAGAGGACGAGGATATAACGCCATAATATAATGCATTGCATCACATTTTAAAGAAATAGAGAATAGTTATGCCAATCGAGGAGATGGCCGAACAGAGTCCATGCTGCATTAAGTTTGTTCAAGAATTATAGAAGATTGATGCCGATCTATCTGAGGAAGAACTCACATCAATGACTAGCGAATGTCATGAAACGTAAGACGTACCGACTGAAGTCAGGTGATGGTGAAGGATGCTTTACTCTACCCATCAAAGTTAATGGAGAATATATCGGACAAGGATTATGTGATTCAGGAGCAAATGCTAACCTAATGAGCTTGACCAAGGCAAGGGAGTTGGGAATTAGAACCATATTATCATATCCTTATACAACAGGGTACACTAATGGCAGAGAAGAAAAGGCTACTAGCATACTTAGGAATTTCCAATTAACATTAGGGGCTTCGACTATTGTTTAGACATCGTGATTGTAAACACTAGAGGGAGATATGATTTTCTGCTAATTCTTTGCAGAATTTTTTTTGCCCAAGGAGGTTTAATATTAGATGGTGAACAAGGGAAAACTACCATCTGAACTTCAAGGCTATACGAGGTGTTCGCTGTGACTTACCTAGAAAATGATGCAAGTCAAACACCTGAATGGAATATTTTCAAGAAACTGGTAGATGCTTATGCCCAATGGAAAATCGAAGAAGAGGAAGCAAGAGGGTAACCATCAGATGAAGACTATGACTTCGAGGAGGAGGAAGAGATCGAGGAGCCTGAAGGACAGGGGCTCCCTAGCACCAGTTAGACATATCTGTTAGGCTCGGGACGCTAAACACACGCTGAATATGAGGCAACCTATTTCGTCAAGCTAATGACTTGAAAGAAGCGCTGAATAGGAGGCAACCTATTGACCGTCGGGACTCAGACGTTAAACAAGCGCTGAATGGGAGACAACCCATTATTTTTATTTTTCTGCATTTTTCTTTTTGCTAAGTTGAGATGATCTGACTAATCAATTTCTTTACTTTTTCTGTTGCTTTTTCTTGCATGTATTATCTAATAAAATTTTATTTCTTTTGCATTACATTTACAACCTTTCCTTTTAAGCTTAATTTTTTTTTATTCTTTGGTAAGTTAGTTGATGCTTTGCTATAAATGTGATGAATGATTGATAAGTCAATAATTATAGGTTTTTAAATGTTTAGTCTATTAGAATTTTATGTGTTTTTAATTATTTTTTAGAACTTTGGCATTTCAAATCATTTGTTATTTTATTTCAGGATCAAATATGGTGAAATCAAGTCTCAACACAAAAGAAGGGATTTAGAGGCATGGTTAAGGAAAGAAAGGATTCAAGCATGATTCAAGGCTGATTAAGGAGCAAAATATGAAGATCTCTTGCCTTTTTATCGCGCACGGTCGTGCCTGCAATTGCACTGACTGTGTGCCCCTTTTAATCCAACCGTGCTGCACAATGTCGAGAGTTGTGCACGGTCCGTGCTCCGCTAAGCACGGCCGTGCGCGATATCCACGTTCCCTTTGCTGCTTTAGTGAGTTCAAGCAAGCACGGTCGTTCGCCTTGCAAGCACGATCGTGCACGGTTCCATCTGATTGTTTTAGTTATATTTTTAACCTAAAAGCCCATGGGTTGCCTTGTAACACATTCTAATGCCTTTTCTAGGGTTTAGGATGTTCCTTGGGCTATAAATAGAGGAGCCATCAGACTTGTATTATCATCTTTGAATCTTGGGAATTCTGTGTGACAATTATTTCTATTGAATCAAAGTTCTTTACTTTCTTGTTCTTTACAATTCGGAACTTTTATTTTCAGCCGTTTACTTTCATGTATTTCTACTTCATCTCTTTAATCTCTGTCTACGATAAAAATGAGTGAGTAGATTTCTTTGTCTTGGGATTGTTGGATGAGTCTAATGACCTAATCCTATCAAACCAAGCCTAGAACCCTAATTTTATGTAAATCTATTTTCTAATCTAATCTCACCGTTCTTAATTCATATTTCAAATACTAATTGATGGATCGAAAGATGAAGGTTAGTATTGGAACATGTGAGATTAGACAAGGGTTACGAAACATGAGAATAGTCTAGTAAACCTTGAGACCTTAAAAGTTTTGTTCTTAATGGGTTTCAGTAGCAATCAACCATGAGAATAGGTGTGATTTCCGTTGAAATACACTTATGTATTCCGAGAGGAAACATAAAATACATTAAAGAAACTTGTCTTTAGAAATAGATTTAACATAAGATTAAAATATAGGTTTGGATTGTGAGTGATTTGTCATTATTATGAACCAATAATCCCGGGACGCTTTTTATTATTTTATATCAATCAATTTGCTAAAAATAAAAACTTTGAATCTTTCAGCTAATCACAATTGGAAAGAGAATCAGTAATTACAGTAACTCCTTGTAGATCGATATTTTTACTACTTTGATAAAACCGTGCACTTGCGGATTTCACACATAAAGTTTTTGGCGCCGCTGCCGGGGAGTTAAGTAACGGTTATACTGAATTCTTTTTATTTTATTTTTTTACTTTCAACCTTTGGAGTTTCTAATTCTTGAATGCGAAGAACCAAAAGTCTTGGAGACTTCGTTCCTGAGATTGAAAGGTGGTTGCACGAAAGAAGAAGAAAGGCACGCAATAATAAAAACGATGTGGCTGAGGAACACACTTTTAGAGAGTATGCAACCCCATCTACGGATAAGCCACACACTGTTGTTGTGTACCCAACGGTTGAAGCAGTTAATTTGGAAATCAAACCTGCACTTCTCAAGTTAGTGCAGCAAAATCAATTTTCTGGATTACCCACTGAGGATCTGAATCTTCATATTGCTACTTTTTTAAGACTCAGTAGAACTTTGAAAGCAAACCAAGAGGCCGTAAGGCTGAGCCTCTTTCCTTTCTCTTTAAGGGATAGAGCTAGTGCGTGGTTTCATTCCTTTCAAAATGGTTTTATTACGTCATGGGACCAAATGAGGCAAGCATTCCTTGCCCGATTCTTTCCACTTAGTAAAATTGCTCAATTGAGGGATCAAATAACATGATTCACTCAAAGAGATGGGGAATCTCTTTATGATGCGTGAGAGCGTTTCAAGGAAATGCTTAGGCTTTGCCCCCATCATGGTTTAGAGAAGTGACTTATTGTCCACGCTTTCTACAATGGTCTTCATCTACCACAAAAATGACTGTTGATGCAGCTGCAGGTGGAGTTTTAATGAATAAAAATTACACAACAACATATGCTTTGATCGAGGACATGGCCCAAAACCACTATCAGTGGACAAGTGAAAGAGCCACCATTGTTGTTGCTCCTTCAACCTCTAGAAAAGAGGAAGGCATGTATGAAGTTTCTACCCTTGATCATCTATCTGCTAAGGTGGACGCACTCTTCCAAAAGTTTGATAAATTGACTGTTAGTGGCGTCACACCTCCACCCACTTCACCACCTTCTGAAGTTTGTGGAATATTTGGTCATACTTGCGTTGAATGCCAACTAGGTAGTGCTGTTGCAAGTCCTGAGCAAGTAAGCTATGCTCAATATAATCAAAGAATGAGGCCAAATCAAAATTTTATAATAAAACCCCTCAAAATCCTTTTGGACAACAAACATCACCACCCGATTTTGCAAACAACCAAAGAGGTCCTAAAAAATCCAACTTGGAACTTTTGCTAGAAAATTTTGTAATGGGTCAATCCAAGCAAAACCAAGAACTTAAAAGCCAAACTGGATTTTTGAACGACTCTGTCATTATGCTTACATCCAAAGTGGACTCTATTGCTACTCACAATAAAATTCTAGAGACTCAAATCTCTCAAGTGGCCTAACAGGTAGCCACTTCCTCACAGACCTCCGGAGTATTTCCAGGTCAGCCTGAAACCAATCCCAAAGGCCAAATAAATGCTATTACACTTAGGAATTGTAGGCAACTAGAGGACTCTGTTGTGGAAACCAAGAAAAATGAGGGTGAGATAGAGAGTGAAAAGCCACAAAGTGAGAAAGTCGTAGGAGAGAGTGAAAAGCCAATTATCCCACCACTATATAAGCCAAGGATTCTATTTCCATAAATGCTTGCTAAACCTAACCTGTATGTGCAATTTAAAAGGTTTGTTGACATGCTGAAAAAAATATACATTAATATCCCTTATTCTGAAGCTTTGTCTCAAATACCTCTCTATGCAAAAATTTTGAAATATATTTTGAAATTGCCTCCAAAGCTCGAAGATCCCGGTAGTTTTTCCATCCCTTGTGTGATTGGAAAGGAAACCATTGAGAAAACCATGTGTGATGTAGGGGCTACTGTTAGCCTGTTGCCCTTATCCCTCTTCAAGAGGTTTGGTATAGGTGAGTTAAAACCTACTAAGATGACCTTGCAGTTAGCCAATCGTTCCATTATCTATCCTGCTGGAATTCTAGAGGATATCCCCATTAAGGTGGGAAAGATTTATATCCCGGCGGATTTTGTGGTAGTGGACATCGAAGAGGATTTCGAGATTCCAATCCTTCTAGGAAGGCCATTCTTCGCCACTGTTGGTGCTGTTATTGATGTTAAGAATGATAAGATAGTTTTTCATGTAGGTGATGAGAAGGTAGCGCTTGAAATTGCCAATTTGATGAAGGGTCCCTCTGTTTTTGTCTCATGTTGTATGATTGATGATCATTGTGTGAAAGAACGCTTCCTAGCGTCATCTGGACATTATGATCTCTTTGATCCTTTTTGAAGGTATTTCTGACCGTCAAGCTAATGACATTAAACGAGTGCTTCGTGGGAGGCAACCCACGAGTTTAAATGCAATTCTTTTGTTTTGTTTTATTTTTTTTTTGTAGGAGGATTGTCCAAAATGAGGAGAAAATTAAAATTTTTGAGCCTTTTTTACCATGCAACTGCTCACGGTCCATGCCTAGGAACGCACGGCCGTGCGCGTTCCCTTGCCCAACAAAAAGCCACAATGTCGAACCGTCTGCATGGTCCGTGTGCATGCAGGCAGGACCGTGCGCGACCTAACCTTCCTCAAAACCGGTCCCAACTTCTTCTTCCCCATTAACAACACCACACAAACCTCTATTTTCCTTCATCTTTGTCTCTCTCTAAACCTCCATAACCCGAAACCTTCAAACTATCATAACTACCTCCAAATTCAACCAAATCTATTAAACTTTAACCCAAATCAACACTAAACATCATTCTAAACCCAATCCACCCATCAAAAACAACAATCATCCACTTCAACCTCCAAATCAAGAAATTCGTAACCCACTAAACCCTAACCTAAAAACCCAAATATCTTCATCAATTCTACCCAAACACTCAATTTTCCTACTAAAAAGCAAAATCCACCATTGTGCTCGTGATTTTCGGGTATCAATCCTTTGATTGGTTTTGAACCTTTAATCTGTGAACTTTCTACTTTTATTTTTGGGAAGGGAAAAAGAGGAAAAAAAAACCCTTTAGAGAATTTGGATCCGGGGGTTGATTTCGCGGAGGGAAGATGTTAAGCACCCTACACGACTACGGTACTCCGTAGGAACCTTTTGCCTAAATCATCTTGTGCTAATTATTCGCTTATTTTGAAAATAAATGCCTAAGAGTCTAAGTGAAAGAAATGGAGGGAGAAGAAGTAAGATTGTGTTATTTTTATTTGATTTGGAAGGATTGGGTCCTTTGCCTACATACCCTAAAAAGGGATCAAAACCAATGTAGTTCACTCTCAAAAATTGTTTTTGTGAGTTAGGTTAATTTTATAATTTTTTTGAAAATAATTTTGAGAAGGGGAAAGAGGCCTCAAGGCATGAGAGAAAATAAAGTGAGGTTGGTCAAATTTTAATTACAAGAAAAATCAAGTCTAAAATGAAAGTTAAATTGATTAAATTTTTGATTAAGAAAATAAAAGGAAAAAAGGTACTTGGATTAAATTTCAAAGTCTTACGAAAATATTTTTTTTGAGTTTTTGCATATTTGATTTTTTTTGGTAAAAAGATTTTTCTAAATTAAACGCTAATTAATAAACTAAGCGTAACGACGCAACGTTATAAAAAAAGCGAGATATTTACAAAGGATGTTGGATCCCAAGCAAATTCTCAAGTTATGGAGATGAACCTAAAATTACTAGTAGTTTGATTTTAATAAAATAATTTAAGTCCAATAATTAACCTATTTTTATCCCTAATTCATTTCGGTCCTCGATTGGTTTATGTCATAATGCGGAAAATAAATGTGATTTGTGTCGGTGCTACTTTTATTATATGAGTATTACATGGTCCCTAAATACATGCTAAATCTCCAAGAAACAAATAAATAGCAAGAAGCAAGAAAAAATGCATGAATTAAATCACAATAAACCTATTATACTAAAACAAAATAAAAATGATAACAATTAAATATGCATGAGATGTTAAACAAAAATAATGCAAAATAATATAAACAAATAAAAACAGTAAAATAAACAATTAATACAAGCAAAAATATTTTTAAAGGAAAGAAAACAAAGGGAAAATAAATTTTTGAGAGAAAATAGTGTAATAATAAAAAACAGTGGTGTATTTAACAAAACAGTAGAAAATATTGGGCTTAAGCAAGAGAAACGGGTCGGTTCGGAAAACTGGGCCCTGGGTGGGTCGAACCGGTTCAAAAATATGGGTCATGGGTTTGGCTCAGGCAGATTAGATCTGGACCGTCCGATGAATCAGGAGGTCCAGATTTAATCATGGAACAATTCATCACAGCCATTTGATCAAAGATCCAAGGGTTAAAAAAAACACGTAAAGTAAGTACTAAAACAAGCAAAGTAGGGACCGTCAGATTTACGATCCGACGGTTCAAATAAATAAGCATATGAAAAAAAAAACAAGTCACATATGACTAATAACAGGAACATCATCGGCCGTTAGATCTCTGAGGGTACATCGAAATACCAAGGACATGCGTATACAGGAACCAAAGCAAGTATATAAGCAAGAAATTAGTGCAAGACACTCATAATACAAGAAAAACCTCTCTCTAAACATGCAACAAAGATGAAAGAAAAGAGAGAAGCTCTCTTCTCTCTCATGAAGACTTCGTCGGCGACGAGAAGAAGAAGGGAGGTCGGAGGAGCTCCGACGTGGTAGCCGGCCGGAGCGCCGCCGCGTCGGAGCAATTTCTTTGTCTTTTTTCGAAATTTTTTATGGAATCCGACTCTCCTTCTTCTTCTCTTCTCAGATCTGAAACCAAATTTCAACAACAAACATACACGAAGCCTAGATCTACATTTTTAAAATCAAGAACAAACAAAAGAAAAAAGCTACCTCTTTCTCCGATCTGCTCCTTCTTTCTCGCTTTTGTTCGGTTTGTATTTGTACCACCAGTCCGGTTCGTTTTGGTTCGGAGCAAAGCCGGTTCGATCTGGGTTTCTTTTTCTTCCTTCTGCTATGATCTGGTTCGATCTGGGTTTCTTTGTTGTTGTTGTTGTTTACTGTGAGATGGAACGAATTGATATGTTTGGTAGATTTTCTGAAAATTTCGGTATGAATGGATGAATCTCTATGATGAACACATATGAATGTTCATGTAGACATTCATCTGAAACTTATGATTTTTCGGTTTTGATCTGGAATTTTGGGAGAGAGAAAGTTTCTTGTGTTTGTAATGATTGATGGCTGCTTTTTCTGACTGACTTCCTCTGACCTCTGCTACAGTGCAATTAATGCCTATCTATATCTGAAAAGTAGGGTTTCTCTGCTGCTGCAGAGAAAGGACGAAAATGCCCTTAAAGGGCTCTGGTACAAAAGGACAACACATGGACCAAAAAAAACTTTCTAAAAGATTAAAAAGAACAGATTAAATGAAAATAATAATAATAAAACGAAAATTATTTATAAGAATAAAAAAAATGAAAATCAATTTTAAATAAATGACATTAAAACAAAATAAATAAAAATGTCTCTTTCGGTAACCAAATGAGGTATTTTAAAATACCTCTCTGCCGGAATTTTGTTTGAAACGACAAAAATTACTCGACTTTCTAAAATACGAACACAAAACTTTTTAACTGATAAAGAAACGAAATAAAAAAATCTAAAATACGAACAAAAGGTTTTAAATATCTAAAAACGAATCAAAAAAGAATTTAACTGCTCACGAAGCGAAAAAAGATATTTTAACCATCTATGATATAAATAAAATATTTAAATACTTCAACACGAATAAAAATATGCGTAAAAAATAAAGCAACGATTCTGGTTATTAAAATACGAATAAAACTTTAAAATACGAATAAAAAATTTTAACTGGTCAAAATTTGGGGTATGACAAGACTCTATGTATGTTGAAGCTTTAGTACATCATACTGCCCCTCATGATACGCTTCGCCTATTTTCTTATTATTCTCTTTCAATTTTACTCTGAAAGAATATAATTCTCCCACCATGCCTTATAGTTCTTTCACACCATATCTTACTTTGGTCCCACATTCCATCCATTCTCTTCTTTTTTCAAAAGATTCATCACACAGAAGCTAGCAGAAAATAGAAAAAAATCTATCAGACTCATTTATAACACCTTTAAGATCTTACTGAGTCAAACCCAATATTAATCGAAAATTGATGTTCACACATATCATAAGGCTGAGACACACGAGTAAAATACCATATTGTCCCTCGGCACTGCCGAGGAATTGCAAAACCGGCTGCAGTTAACTGCTAAGGAAAACCTCGGTAGTTAACTGTCGAGAAAACTGTTTCATCAGATGAAACAACCATCTGCTCCCCCTACACACTATTTCATCATCAACTTCCATAACACTTCCATCCAATCCCCAAATCCAATTTTTTTTTCATCAAATCTTACTCCAAAATCATTGAAGCATCAAGCATAGGAAGTATCAACACATTTTTAACGTAAAAAAACAGGTATTGAGCATTTTAATCGGTTGATTTTTAGCTGTTTTTGTAGTTTTTTACGTGACTTTACGTTCTCACTGTCATGGAAACCTCGGCGTCTTACTACCGAAATATATTTCGGTAGTTAAATACCGAGGAAAAGCTCGGTAGTTAAGTGCCGAGAAACACTTTTTGAAAAAAATTTCACAATACTGCCTTTTTTTCTAATTTTTTTTTCTTTAATTCTTTTCTTTACAATTATGCAGAACCCACTGTCTACATAATTATTTTTCTCGACAGTTAACTACCGAGGGGTAATATGGTATTTTACTCGTGTGTCTCAGCTTTATGATATGTATGAACAACAATTTTCATATTAATGTATTACTAACCTTGATTTGGTCTTTTATAATATTTTCTTCAAGGAGTCAGATGTGTAAATATTTTCCTTCACAGAATCATTACTAGAAGCTCTTTCCAAATATTGGATTTGAAATTGTTAATTTCTCCCAAAATCATCACTACCACTTTCCATTGATGGATTTGGAGGTGACGTGGCGTCCTTATTTCTCCATGAGGTCAAAGTTTCCTAACTAACTCACATCTATCATAATGTCTTTAATCAATAACTATTAGTATAATTTATTGATTAACCCTTTACATGTCTTCTTTAAACTTATACATAATCAAGAGTAATTTATTAATCATTTGATTATAGATATTATCCTTTAATTTATGAAAAAAGCTATTTAAAGCGAAAAAAACATCCAGCAAAAATTTCACAACACATGTGACATGTATTCCACTCAACAACTATTTCATGATTTCCATGTTTCTCTTCCAACCTTCCGTGAAATCCACTCAACACTGATTTTTATTGGTTTATTTCTCATTCGTGGTGAATTCGTTATAATTCTTCTCGCTATGAATAGCATAGCTCTTAATTTATTACTCTTACTTTCTTTTTTTTGACGAAAAGGTACTAATTCATTTCATTAAAAATCAAAGGATCAATGCAATCAGGGATGTCAAAATAAAGATGAGAACTAGCATTATATACGGCCGCCTTTGCAAGTTCATGAGCAACCATATTAGCCTCTCTCCTAAAAAACTCGACATAAGAGTTGTTACAAATACCAGATAAATTTACTCTACACCTTGCTAAGAGGGAATCAAGCTCTGTGTCATCTCGAACCTATGAGTTCAGTGAGTCTACTACTCCTTTTGAATCTAAACAGAAGATAACTTTCTTGAACTCCAATTCTCTTACCCATTCCATAGCTGCTAGTAATCCTAATGCTTCTCCTATGTCAACTGGCATAATCGGTTGCAGCCATATAGTTTTAGCTCCGATAAACATACCAAGTTCATCTCTTAAACACATTTCAATACCCACTCTACTGTAGTGCTCAGAGAATGAAGCATCAACATTACACTTTACGAAGCTATTGGGTGGCCGTTTCCATCTCACCCTATCTTGATGAGTTTGTTGCCGTGACGATGGCAGCTCCCCAATTTGACGTGCATTTCGCCATTCTATCAAACATGTAACTCCCTCTATGAATAATTTATGCCATCCCCTCATTTTGATTGTCCCAAATTGATACATTTCTACTCTTCACAAGCTCCAAATATTCATAGCAAAAATACATTTATCTTTCTTTGACAGTAAGTTCAATAAGTAGAAAATCATACCTCCAATACTACTGATACGATATATTAAATTGCACTCTTCAAGTCAGTGCCAAACTCCAAATCTCTTTCACTAAAATAATTCTCAATACCTTTTAAAGCCTCTACAAAGTTATTTATACACAAAATATGAAACTAAATTCCCTATTATTACTCTTAGCATAACAAACGAAAATAAACTACTTTTCCTGATATTAATGGATGGTAACAATTTTTCTAATCTTATTGTTACTGGCTAGTAATGTAATCCCAATCTACATCCCCTTGGTTAATGCTATCAACTACCATGTTGCAGCTGGGCCTGGTCTATGTAGTTAATCAGATTCAACTTCACCCAAGTTTCTCTACTTTTGTTACACTCCATCAGAATATGTGTTGCTGTTTCCGGGACAACATTACACCATGGACAGATTGTTCCAATTTGAACACCCTTCTCGCTAAGCCTCACACGAGTTGGCAAGCAATTTCGAGCTACTCGCCAAATAAAGTTTCTAACCTTTGGTGGTACAGCTAGTTTCCAAATCGACATCCAATCCCCCTCGACCTCCAGCCCTGCATTTTCTACTAGTTCTGTTAGACAAAACTTATAGTCTGAGCGGACGGTGTAAATTACACGCTTATGTAGCCTCCATACTCGCTCATCATGTGCAATAGAATTAAATAACGGAGTGTTCATAGCCTCACACACCGACTGTGGACTTAAATAATGTTGCATCACATCCAAATCCCATGACTTTTGACCAGGCTGAAGCAATTCCGTCACATTAAGTTGCAGCAACTGATTGTGTTGTGCAGCAGGCTGTGCTAAACCGCCATTCATGAGCCACCTATCTTGAAAAACCCGAATTTTATCTCCGTTACCAATCTTCCACCTTGTTCCTTGCATAACTTACTCCTAGCCTGCTCTTGTGTTTAAGTAATTCATTTCTTTTTCCTTCAAAAAAAAAGTAATTCATTTCTTTTAGCATTTACCTTTTCAGTGGCATAGGATGGTTGCACTTGCAAGAAGAAAGAGCAAACAAAAAAGGAAGAAGCAAGAAGCTGATAAATGGAGGAAGACAGCATTTTTCTATGGATTGGGATGATGAAGTATCTTTTTTTATCTACTTATATACCTAAGTTCATTCATTCTTTTGGATTTGTACTTAAATACTACAAGTGAAGTGTTCCATAAGTAATTCCAAAATAAACAATTTATCAGAATTTTTTACTTTAAAGATGTTACAAATAGGTATATAACAATTTTACGGTCACGGTAGATAACATGATGTGAATGTATAATTTCTCATTATGATCATGAAAAGTATTAAATGACTTTGGCATGTATCCATATTCTGAAGAACAATCCCCTAAAAAGATAGACTAAAGTTATGGTTCAAAAGTATTTTCCTTAGAAACATAATTTATTTATTTTTGAAAGGATTATATACATTATTTATGTATATTAACTTCTTTTGACATTTTTTTTTGGTCAAAGAAGATATTTCATTCATTCAAATAGCTAAAAAGCCAAACATTACACCATGTGTAGATCACTACTTTTGACGTTCCAATAAACCTCTTTTCAGCCATTTTCTAGTGGATATAAAACTAGACTTTAAAAATATGATTCAGCAAGAGTACCAAAAAATTCATGACCGACCCTGATACATATATTTATGCTTCATCAAGGATTTGGTAAACTCTTGGTTACTATAGAATGTAGAAGCTCCCAACTCTCACTTCCAATTTCAAGATCCCACAATTGAGGCTGTATTTCCACATCACTTGGGAAACCGTTCACAAACTCTTTCAATCTCTCACTTATTTTGGTTGCTCCAAATTGTAACAATGTTTGCGGAATCTGCATCAAAAGTAATAGTCAAATCAGAAAACAAATCATTCATAATTAAGTTTCTTAATGTTGAAGAGCTTAATTGATTCCTTTGCAAAATATTGTTAAGAGTAAAGAATGTATGCATACAATCATTGTTTTATTATTCAAATGCACTTTTGCTTTTAAAAAAAGGGAAATGTTAACCAGTGCCCCAAGGTAATTAGTTAAGGAGATTAATATGGAAACTTTGTCTTGGGAAATGATGAAAAGTGGAATGTTTTACTTTAGAAAAGTCAAAAAGTTGTTGTCTTTAATAAAAAGTTTCTATTTTTAATTTTCTTAACTTGTGCCCCGAGGTCACTGGTTAACACAAATCTTAAATAAAAATTGCACGTTTGGTCTCTTAGTATACCTGAAGCATGATTTAGTCTTTCTATTTCTTAGTTTCATTTTTTTTTTGATAAGTTTTGGGAAACTTTTTTTCCTACATCTCAATTTCGAGCTTATTTTTTAAGGTTAAATATATTTTGAGTTTCTATTAATATTCATACTTTTTGTTTTAGTACTCCAAATTTTTCTTTGACTTTTGGTCATTAGAAGTTTTATATCATCACCTTTGATCATTGTTGTTAAGTCAACCTTATCATTCAAAATTTTGAATTTTTTTATGCAATCATGTTTAATACATTATAGAATTTTCTCTTGTAAAAGTTTAATTTTTTATAACAAAGAACAAATTAAATTAAACATATTTAACCTATCTTTAACGCTATAAAAAAATAAGGTTAAATATGGTAACCAAATATGTATTCAAGTCAAGTTTTAAACTGCGGTTTCGATTGCAATTGCAGCTTTAATATAATATATAGGGTCTTTGCAAGTTGCAGCAACATCATAATGCAATTAAACCAAAATTGTGGTCACATTTGCATGTGTAAAGGTTTGCATGTGTGTATGTGTATGTATACCTGCGCATGCACGGTATGAAGAAGTGAATCACCAGCCAAAGAAGAATTTGAAGAAATAACCTCAACGTTTTCTTCATGCAGTATTCTCATAATTTCACAGAAAATAAAATGGTCATCAACCCCACATGTTACAATCACTTGTAGCGTGGGTCCCATTTCATGAATCTCTATTTTTGGAAACTTTATTATGCTTCCTTTTGCTCCAGAAGAACTCGAGCAGCCACCACCACGTGATCTCTTCTTGTTTCCCATTAAACTTTCTTTCTTCTCCTTTGCCAACTTTAGATTTGTCTCTAGGCTCTTTATGTAGTTTATAGCCTCATCTACTTGATCAGGTAATGGTAACGTTAATTCCTGCATTAAATTAGAAATACAGTAGAAACTCTATAAATTAATAATGTCAGGACCAGAGAAATTTATTAATTTAGAGAGTTATTAATTTATCGATAAATTAATAATTATTAATTTAAAGAGTTTTTAAGTAATTATACAGTACATACCAAACAAAAAGGCAAATTAGTCTATGCCTCTTAGAA
>Ga0315914_1003131_pt1 | contig 25213 bp, 14 predicted proteins | sample MpolenodulesMG_FD_203920 | JGI IMG/M metagenome (GOLD analysis project Ga0315914, IMG submission 203920) | Medicago polymorpha root nodule microbial communities from Los Angeles, California, United States - elongated nodules | ecosystem: Host-associated > Plants > Roots > Nodule | place: USA... | reverse complement strand
TACTAAGCTACTTCACAAAAAAAAAAAAAAAAAAACCATGCAAGTGAATCAATTGTTTATAATTTTGCTAATATTAAAATTATTTTTTTAATAAAAGGTAAATGCTATATTAATTTTGTTTTTATCATTCCTTTAATTAAAATTTGTAACACTTATATTTTTAAGGCTTAAATGCTCTTTTACTCCCTTAAGTATTTAATTGGTGTCGCTTTGGTCCCTTAACTAAAAAAAAGATTGTTTGAGCACTTTAAGTTTTTTTTAGTCTCGTTTTGGTCCCTTCTGTTAGGTTTCCGTTATGTTTAATAAAAAAACGTTAAGTGTGGACACGTGTCACTTTGTCATTGACTTTGAGAATTTTTTTTATAATATTTTTTTCTATAATATATATATTTTATTTAAAAAAAATTCCCAGAACCAATGACAAGGTGACACGTGTTAACTCTGGACACGTGTCACTTTGTCATTGGCTTTGGGATTTTTTTATAAAAAAAAGTATATATTTAAAATAAAATAAAATTTGTAAAAAAAAAATCTCAGAGCCAATGACAAGGTGACACGTGTTCAGGAATTAACTTTTTTTTTAAACCCTAACGGAAACCTAACAGAAGGGACCAAAACGAAACTAAAAAAAAACTTAAAGTACTCAAACAATCTTTTTTTTAGTTAAGGGAACAAAGTGATACCAACTAAATACTTAAAGGACCAAAAGAGCATTTAAGTCTATTTTTAAATTAAAAGTAAAAAAATCTCAAAATTAGATTAAGTTCAAAATTAGTTTCTCACCCCCTTAAATTAAAATATGTTGATTAGCTATCACACATGACGACTGGGAGAGGTTATGGTGCTTAAGAAAATCCTTATGCACCGTGCATAAATCCCAATATAATTGCTTCCTACACCCCCAAATGAAACCAAATAAAACAAAACAAAACGAACCAAACGCGGAATCTTCAATCTCATCATCAACACCGTCATTTATCATCATCACCGTCATCATCACCGTACCGGAATTCCAAAACCATTTTGCTGTGGAAATGGTTTCCAGAATCTTCAATCCCATCATCAACACCGTCGTTCATCATCATCACCGTACCGGAATGCCAAAACCATTTTGCTGTGGAAATGGTTTCCAGAATCTTCAATCTCATCATCAACACCGCCGTTCTTCATCATCACCATACCGGAATACCAAAACCATTCTGTTGTGGAAAACCATTAGATGTACTTAATTGTTTCCAGCAGTTGTACTCCAAAACCATTAGATGTACTTAATGGTTTCCAGCAGTTTCCCAGACATAAATCCCTCTAACATCACAAAGATTTTGAATCCAGTAACAACTTCAGATTTGAAACCGTGAAAACAAACAGTGACGAAACAGTAACATATAGCAATCAACACAGCGCCACTGGATCGAAGAAGAAGAAGAAAACGCGATGGAAGAAGAGGAGCGAACCGGTTTTAATCTTTAGATCTACTCCTTCTCGTTGTGTTTTTGCGCGATCCGAGTTCGGATTTGACTTTAAAACGTAAATGGAGGTTGAAAAATGGTTTTAGTTTTTAAAAAGGGTGAGTTTGGTTCTCCGGCACGGCGCCTCTGGCCGGCGACCACCGCGGCGGAATCATCATGTGTGGCCGGAAGAGATGAAGACTCATCTGAATTGTAGACAGAGAGGGAGAACTTTATGTTTTAGTGAGAGAAATATTTGAAGCAAATGAAGTTTGATTTGGTGTAGTTTGAGAAATCTAGGATTATTACACGTGTACACTAGATCTGATGGTTGTGAAGTGTTCATGCACGGTGCATAAGGATTTCCTTATGTACCATAACTTTTGCCATGACGACTCATCCATTGATGGCACACAAATATACCAACTCTCATCAAACAATTTCTAATATTTCCAAGAAGAAAATAAAACTCAGTGGCTACTTGATAGGATAGACACCTAATGACCAACCAGGACCCATTGTGAACCCCAAAAAATTGAAATAACATGTTAATTCAAATTCAACAATAATATAATTCATCAACATCATCAACATAAACATAAATTAAAAACATCAATTAAAAACAGATGAGATCATGGATAATCCCAACTAGTTTCTTCATCGGATTCAATCATGCATGCCGCGATTTCTTCAAATGTCATCGAACGAATCAAACTTGTCTAAATATCATGAACATATATCGCCAAGATAGCGTCTAGCTTGATTGGTGATGACAATTTTGGCAAGTGCATCAAATCGTAACAAGTAGTAAAGTAGTAAGTTTTCGTCTCCACGAAGGTTATCGTTTCGCCTAGCCAATTTTCTATACTAATTAATGAAAGTAGTAAAATGGGGGGAGATTGCAAGTTTCATTTGATTGCATAAAGCGAATTAATTTATATGTTGAAATAATAGAAGGGGGTTGATTTAGATGATTAGAGTCTATTATAATTCTTCGAACCCCTTCTGCATCTTTGTTAGACTCGATGAAAATATATTTATCTGTTAAGAAATATGGATTATATCAAAGTGGTTAGTTTATAGGATATAATCTCTCTAGATGTCATGTTGCTCTCCATCATCCTAAAGGTCATACGTGCAATACGGTAAAAGGGTCATCATTCCTCTAGATTTCCGTATACATTGGAGTCGTTATTAAAATGAGGACTTACACTCTCACATGTAATTGAAATGAGACAGATGTTGAAATTTCTAAATTGTCGTCTAAAGAAACTAAATCCCACACGAATCGTAGAATTTAACTACACGCCCTAATCAAAGAAATACATTAGAATAAAATTCATATGAAACAATTATGATCAAGGCAAGTCATAAGCTTTCAAGCATAATCTAAGTCCAATCATGTGGGTTAGGTATGTCACACTCCCTAGTGCAGGAAAGCATAAAGCATTAAACATATGTAAATTAAATATAACTCAGATCATGACTAAATAAACGAACTACATTAATAAAATCCAACAAATAAATAGAAGTTCATCTTAAAACCCTAAACAAAATTTGTTTAGTTACTCATGGTAACAAAATACATAACCAAAAGGTGTTTCATTTACATTTTTTTATTTATTTACCTGCCCATACATCGCTTATGAGTTGAGCATGAGAATCAATGTTTTTTTTTTTTATAAAGAGTGATTATTGGGGAAGAGGAAAATATTACTTCATTTGTCTCTAAATTATAGTCGTTTAAGGTTTGTGCACGATTATTAAGGAAATGATTAATTGTGTTGATTTCAATGGAAAATTTAATATCGTTTACTAAAATACCCTAATTAATTGTAGTTAGTGGAGTAGTTAAGTTGAATGAAATTCATTAAATAAGGTATAATAATGGGAAAAAATAATAAATATTGTATTTGTATTGTAAAGTGACAATTATTTTGAGAAAAAGAAAAAATGTTAAAGAAACAATTATTGTGAGACGGATGGAGTATCAATTAAAGTAACATTAATGAGTGTTTCAAATTTAGTAAGAAAACTAACCAAAAAAACTAATACTCCACCTGGTCTTTATTATAAGAAGAAATGTCATGTTTAACCAGTGCCTCTGAGAGACTAGTTAAGGAAACTAAAAAAAGAAGTTTTTAGCATTTTCCCCATAAAGAAAGAAAAAAACATCAAAACCAAGACAATTATTCATTGTTGCAACTTTTTGAATATTTTTACAAATATATCCTCATAGAAATTTGTGAAGAGACACTGATATTAAAAAGACAAAAATTAAAGGCTAAATTAATCCAATGGTTCTTCAACTAATTAGCAGTTTCCATTTTGATTCCATAAGTCCTAAAATCATCAATTTAGTTCCTCAACTTTTGCTCCGTTATTCAATTTCATCCCCTCCGTCTGTCTTTTAATGTCTAAAATTTTTGATTTAATTTTAACCATTTGATTGCATGTCCATTATATCTTATAGTGAACCGTCAACACCTAATTTTTCCAGCTTTCATCATCTTCTTTCATTATTATCCTCTTCTCTTTATCCACCTTCGTACCTCTTCATACCCAGAAAATGAAAAAATAAAAAGTTCAAATTCATTTTTTCAAAAACTCAATCTTCTTAATCTCTTATTCTATCAAACTCCAATTATATTCTTTTCCTTTGTTTTCATTTTCTCATTTAAAAGAAAAAACAAAAAATAGAAAAAACTCATCTTCCTTCTCACGTAGATAACAACAACAACAAAAACTTTTCTTCTCTCTTCAAACACCACCACCACCACCCACTTCCGGCCACCATTACTTCTCCGTCCAGGCTCCTTTGGAAACCCCACCATCACCATTAAATTTCTCTCTTCTTCCTCTTCAATAATCATTAACTTATTTTTAGATTGGTGAGAGTTTGAAATACCCTAATCACCACTTTCTCTCTAAATTTCGGCCACCATGAGACTCTTTTTGAGAAACAAAAGTGACAATCTTGTTCCCCATGATGACCCCTACAAAAGCCCTATATTTATTTCATAATTGTAGCAACTTCACCGGAGGACCACCGTGCCGGTAAACTTCTCAGTCGCGCCGAAAAACTGTAAATTTTGATTGATTGACAGTTTTCATTTTGCTCAAGATAAAAATCCGAAAGTACCAACGGATTGCAACAATCGTCAAAATGCAAACAGAGACAAGATAATGGGTTTGAGTGGATACAAAAAACAACAACAACAACAACAACACGCCTCTTCAAAATGCATGCTTGCTTTCTTTCTTTCCTCTTCTTGTTTCTTTCCTCTCTTTCTCTCATACGTATTGTGGTGGCAGGATTGTGTTGGAAGCGGAAAAAACGTGAATCTGTGTTTGGCAAGATAATGGTTATGCAGAAGTTGTTTTTTATTCGTTAATTGTTCTTTTTACTTGGAATGAATGAGTTCAATGATAGAATTTGATTAAGGAGGATGGTGGGTATATGATAAAGATGAAAGTGGTGGTGTTTTCCTTTTTACAATGGCAGAATAAAATGAAGAATGAGAGGAAAAAAGAGGAGAAAATGAAGTTTATGAGTTTGCTGAGATTCTGGGTTTGATGAACCATGAAGATTGATGAAGAAGATGAAGAAATAGAATGAAGAAGAGGATAAAAGGAAAGAAAAATCATGTGTTTGTGGTCCATTATAAGATCTAATGATCTTGTATGATCTGAGGATCTTTTTTGTTTAAAAATGATCAAAGGGCTAAAATTAAATAAATTAATAAGGTCTATGGTGGATCACTTACCATATTGGTGCACCTTAAACATTTAATGTTAAGATTAACGGAAGAGGACTAATATGACTAACGGAACAAACGTTGAGGAACCAAATTGATGATTTTAGAACTTATGGGACCAAAATGAAAACTGGTAATTAGTTAAGGGACCATTTGATTAATTTAGCCTTTTTTTCTAATTAATCACATAGTATTATTGAACTTTTTTGGACGCAATCGCTTTAGTTATTGAGGTACTCCCTCCGGTCTCAAATATAAGAAAAGATTTATTTTTTAAGTTCATTGAGTAGTTAATGTATCTGGTCTACATTGTAAAACAAATACATTAATTATTCGATGACTATTTTTCACCTAATTTTCACCTAATTTTTCAATTGCCTATTTTTTCTTATATTTGAGACCGAATGGACTATATTAGATGTAATTCACTTGGGTGACTTTTCAATTCAAAAAGTCAATCATCGTCATTATCAAATGAATCTAGCAACCATCATTATTTTTTTGGGTCAGTCTTGTCTTATAGAGTATCTAAAGAATTAATATATTTTGATTTTGTTCATTACATGATACTAAAAAATATGGTTGTACAATCATATGAGAAAAATAAATAAGTATGGTTGTACAAAAAAAATTAATTGCAAATATAGATATGCACTAGCAAAAGATGGGCACAAAAAATACCCAAAACACATCCAACGCATAGAAGACCAATACAAAAAACAACGCAAAAACAAGGCAATAAACGCAAGAAGCCAAACACAACAAAAACCAGGAAAACTGCTACAAGGACAACTCCATAAAAGAAAACTATATATAAATTCCTCAACGCCTAGAGTCACCTCCTCAAGCAGAGAAAACCAAACCTTGAAAGACCAGAGCGATCGACAGCACCTGAAGGATAGTCGAGGACCAACACAAACCCCGAAGTCACAACATCAACACCACAAAACTCTACTGATAATTTGAAGTTCGTCTGAGAGGTAAGTAAAGTCTGATCAACAATTGTTCCATTCAAGAATCAAACTCAGATCCTTGTGAAAAAAAAATCGCATTTTGATAGAACTCGCTAATCACTTGAGCCCAATTGTTTGATTTAATTGTATCCTTTTTTTTAATTAAGGGAACTTTATCTTATTGTATTCCTGACAAAAAAAAAAAGTTGTATTGAATACAATATAGTCTGTTCTTTTTCTTCAAAAAATATAATCTGTTTTTAAGTTGTTAGTACTTAAGAGTTTTGTTAAATATAAATATTACTCCCTTCAATCCTATTTAAAAGAGGTATTTGAGTCAACAAAAACTAGTGTGTTTAAACTAAATTTGATATACTAGTAAAGAAATATTGGTAATAGTACCCAATGTTGTAAAAATTAAATAAGTAAACTATGTAAAGATACAATATTATTAGATACTCTTTGACTATCAAGATTTTGGGAAATAATGTGAATTTTAAGTTGCTTGTGAACTACCTTCAAAGGAGATGAACAAAGAATGAAAGTATCTCAATGGTTGATATGGTCGATGGCTACTTTCTTGTCAGTTTTAACCAAGAAAAGGATTAATAACACGCGTTATTCAAAGGGTCGTGGGGGATTTTTTTTGACACTATATAGTGGTCCAACAATGGCGTCTTATGTTTTTTCAAACTATGAACGTTACGAAAAATATTGTGGTACAAATTTGTATACCACGTGTCTCCACAATCTTTATAGCATAGAACTCCTTACTCGTATTGGAATAACCCTCGAGATGATGTTTAAGGTTCATTTTCTCACATCAATCCACTCACGATGGCAATTCACAGAGATTTGTATTGAAATCGGTCTAGAAAAACCACTAGTGGCATACATTGTCATTAAAGGCTATAAGTTTCTATTGGAATATGAAGACCTCCATCAAATTGGTTTCCATTGTAGATATTATGGCCACAAGATGGAAAGTAGCAGCGAGTTTCTAGAATAACATAAGGTATGATGAATATCAAGGTGGTACGGCAGCAGCACAATCTGCAAAATTCGGAGAACAATGCTTATGGTCTCTGGATGCTTGCCAAACGAAAGTCACATGAGAAAATTCCAAATATAGTTACCATACAACAAAACGGATGAGAGAAAAAAAATCAGATCGTGGGCAGTCATTGTGTTACAATTCCTAACTCTAATGGGTGTCGTTTTGACCTACTTAATAACGAGGACAATACAATAAGTTCACCAAATAGGGAAACAATTCATAGGAAAACATCAAATAGTAGTTTTTACGCCTAAAAATAATTACCCTATTCACCGAATTCGAAAAATAGGCAATTGAAAAATTAGGTGAGAAAGCCCTTTAGTCAAGCGAAGCCTAGGCAATGATAGAGCATCCGAGTAGAGAAGCTGATTCTTTCTCAAAGCCACTAATTCATATTATCGCTGCTCAGATAATCTCTTTATGCACAACAATAATAAAGGAAACAGGGATGAAAGTGGCCAATCTCGGGATACAAATTTGAAAATATGCAATTCAAATGAGAGGGTGCATAACTCATATTTCTAGCATACTCAGAAACACAACTAAAATAACAATAATCTCATCAACCAAAAGCGACCCACGCTATCAATTTTTCATGAATGAGTTGAAAATCCAAATAAATAGAAAATCAAAGAAAAACACACATAAAAGTTATAGAGAAACTCTCTTACAATTTGTCTCAATTATTAAAACCACCCTTTCAGCATTAAACCTGCAACCACAACCACCTTGCAAATGACTTACTTTTGCACTAGCAAACCTAAAATCCTATCCTTTTACTACCGAGCTTGTCGAGCCAGTGATTTTTGGTACATCGCCATAGTAGGAATAGGTTGATTAGCATTAATGTAGCTTCCAAGCCCCTGACCAAAAGGACTATTCTGATTGTCACCAGAGGACTCATATGAAGGCCCTTGAAGGGTAGAACCAATTGGAGTCCCAGAAGCAACAAATTGGGACGATGGCACTGAAGAAGGCCCAATTTTCAAGTTATTAGGGCTAGCCTTCTTAACATCCAAAGTAAAACTACCCACAGTGACCTGTAAATGTTTTTAATAAGTCATATAAGTGATGTAAACAAAGTTTGATCAGACCTTCAAGCATGAAAGACTATCAATTCCCAATAACTTAAATTCACATTGTACTTTAAAAAAATCAACATAAATTGTTTATCATTTGAAAGCAATACCTTTACTGAAGATGCTGCAATAAGCTTATTAGCCACCACACCTCCCAAAGGGCGTAAATCAGGACCCATCAGAGACACCTTAAAGTTACCCATTCTTTTACAACCACTACTGCTGTCACATACTTCTAACATGCCTGATAGGGATACAAGCTCAAATCGACCCTGGGATAATAAAAAAAAAATCACAATAAGAAAATTAAACCAAAACACAAGTAGTTATATAAATCAACTATCATAATAACATAATGAAATTTTCGCACGTACACGATGAACAATTAAACAAAAACAACACTAACAATGTTTCTTTCTTCATGGACAAATCCCACTACTGTATTTTTTTAACTTTCAAATAACCATAGTAAGCGACATTAATATTAATAAAGATAAAACAAAACACGGCATGTGACACAATCCTCTAAATATAGTTGTGATTAAGAAAATAAATATGCTTAAATTGTGCCAATAATGATTTGAAAATGTACGGTCCCACCATTGTTGTCAAAGGGTGGATCCTGCTTAAGATCATGAGGGGGTAAAAGATCATAATTTAGATAATCGTAAAATTATACCCATATTATAAATCATACTCACAAACACACAAAAAAATAACATAAACAAGAAACTTAAATTATAACATCATATTAACTTAAAGTTGCGAACTTTTAGGTATCATGGTTAAAATTGAATTGTGCAAAACACATGGATTGTTTTATGTACTCTCTTTGTAACAAAGTATACACATGAGTGAACAAACAAAAATCAAATGTATGTCCAAAAACACTTAACTTTTTGGATCCCTTTTACTTTCATTTTATCACGTGGGGAGTATGGTGAATATTAAAAATTGAACAAAGATAGTAGAATCAAAGAGAACAAAACGAAACAAGCAAAATTCTTTTCCTTTTCTATATGTGGCAGTGTTGTCAAATTGCCTTGTGGCATGCAGATTATGTGCGCGTCTCCATAGACCACAATGTCAATTCTACGCACCATGTTTCTTCCATCGACTGCTTTAATGGATAGTCGCCATAATATGAAAAAGACAACATTGTGTCCCATGCCAAATGCTAGCTTAAGAATTTATGCGCATCAAATAAACACATCTTACATCGAATTGCATATCTCTTCCAATTAATATAATACAAACATAACTTTTTCATTATTAGATACTTAGTTATTTAATGGATACTAATAAAAAAGGATGTAAAATGCACAACCTCATAAGTAACAATGATTCCTGATTGTTGAAATGAGGCAATGCCAACTAAACCATGAGCTGAAAGAATGCACATCTCTGTGTTAGGTCCTCCTTGACAACAGGTTGCTAGTTTTGCAACAATATTCTACGGACAAAACAAGATAAACATTTTATTAGGCAACAAGAAAAGTAGATTAAATAAAAATCTAGGAAATACAAACAATGGGGAGGCATAAAACCGGACCAAGGAAAACACACCAAAGTGTAGGTTGACCTAAACACGCGATACAAACATACAGAGCAACTCAAGTGGAACTAACCCTAGTCAATCCTAACAAACGAGCACCCATCACAAGCACAATCTAGCTAACCCTACATACGGGTGCGAAACCATGCTGTAAAAAAAGATGATGCGTAAATATAGGCAGCATCAACCAGAGTTCAAAAGGCCAGCAAATGATTTGACTATGAACACAAAAACAAAAACAGATATACATATTACAACTTCTTTCTAGGAACAACAACAACAACAAGCCCTTTTGAGGCAGTTTTGCGGAGGATGAATATTGTCGCGCCACAACCCAATGAGGCTACATCTTGAATCAGAAATTCTGATTTAGGGGTAGAGAGGCGTAATGACATGTTAAGGTTAAAGAGAGGTCAGAGAGATATTTGGTTTAGATAGCTTCACAAAGTTGTCTATCGATCTTAAAATGGTTACTTTAACATGAAAGGGTCTTGAGAGATATTTGCTTAATTTAACCAAACCAATCTAGAAACTTGATTTGAAACAGACCCTTTCGAGTTTTTGAGATCGAACTAGGTCAAGCACGTTGGTGCAGCAGCGGGTTAACCACACCAACGGTTAACCCAGAACATCCCACACCAATCAATCCACTACATGAAGCCACACCCAAATAGGCAAATATCAGTGAATCAAAACAAGATGCCATAGATCATGAGCCAACATAAATGATAACCTATGATTTGGAAACAAAACTCTAATCATGAAGCAGATCTATGGAAAACATATCTAAACCCTCCGACACAGAGGAAGCGACATAATAAAAAATAAGACTTGCAATCATGTACCAGAAATGCGACCACAGCTGTAAGCGAAAACAAGATATCTTCAACGAACTAGAATCCAGGTTAAAATGATTCTTAACAAAAAAAAACTATAAAGCAAAATAAAGAAAGCAAAATCTGCATTAGCATTTCAACATATAAAGTAAAACGTTTTTAACATCGTCAAAGTCTACATTATCAATCCAATTTATGAAGTAATCAAATTTTTAAAATTGTGAATGGGAATTACTTGTATATGTGACATTTTAATATTAGAATAATAAATTATAAGTTTAGTTGCATACCTCTCCATGGTTCACTGTGATCAAATGTGCAGAGAAATCAATGCCATTAACTCCTGAGAAGATGAACAACTAGAATGAAAATTAAATAATAAACAGAATTTATATTTAAATAATAATTTTTTTTAGCATACCAAGCACTTCAACTGGCTGATTCTTCTTCGTAGTGAAAGAAGGAGAAATAATGGTAGCATTCTGGGTTGGGATCGAGCTTGAGCCTAAAGTAATGTTTCCATCAACGAAGTACTTCCTCGGTCGGCCCCTCTTTTTCTTGATTGAACTGGACCCGAAAGAAGCCTTCACATTGGAGTCCAAGTTGGACATAACATTGATGTTATTGAAAGAAGGAGAAATAATGACAGCATTATGGGTTGGGACCGAGCTTGAGCCCAAAGTAATGTTGCCATCAGGGAAGTACTTCCTCGGTCGGCCCCTCTTTTTCTTGATTGAACTAGAGCCGAAAGAAGCCTTCACACTGGAGTCCAAGTTGGACATAACATTGTTGGATGGAGGGATTCTAGCATTGGTGGGTTCCACCATGGTGTTTGAGACAGAGTTTGTGAATGGATTAGGACCCACCAACGCCATATTTTTCAGTTGACGGTGGTGTGTGTGAGGGTGTGGTGGTTGTGGTTCACGCGGATCCATGAATATTAAATATAGTGAAGAAAAAGGCGATTGGAAAAAATTATGAGTGAATGTGTATATATATAGTCATTAAAGTAACTGAATGTGGTGAATGGTACAATTCAATAACCGATAAAAAAAGGGAGGAAACAAGATTTTAGATATTTTTTATTTAATTTTAGAGGAATGCTAACAACACATACGTTAACACACACTTTTCAACACACTCTTTTTTATTAGTTAAAATTCACATGGGTCCCACCAAATCATGCGGGTCATATATAAATTTGGTGGATCATATGTGAATTTTAACCAATTAAAGAGAATGTGTAGGAAAGTGTGTGTTAAAATATGTGTTGCTAACATTTCACTTAATTTTATTTAGTGTTTTCAGTTTGCTTTAAACCGAAATTTTTATTTATTTATTGTTTCTTGTGGCCCCCTACCGTCATTCAAGGACTTAAGTTATGTATAGTATTTTTTTTTTTCTTTTCCGATATCCTGGGTTCAAACCCCGGACCTTGCATATATTATACATTGTCTCTATCAACCGAGTTAAGTTCACGAGGACTATGTATAGTATTGTTTAATGTTTAATAGATTTAATACTTTTTTTATAAATAAATTTAATACTTTAGGAACTTTCCATTTGACTTGAAAATAAATTTAATAAATTTATAATACATATTTGACTTTTATATGGCTTGTTATTATTTTACGTTTTTTTTAAATTTAATTTTAAAATAAAATATAACTTTATTTTGACTTTGAAATAAAAACTAACTAATTTAGAACATTTTCTTGACTAAGCGTTATTAAAGCTCTCTATTTTTTTCCCTTGTAAAAAAAAAAAAAAAAAAACTCTCTTTATTTCATTACAATGGTCAAAGTTTGTTCTTAAACGAGCCACAGTCAATTTTTCTTGTAGTCTTAATTTTTATTTTCAATTTTCTCTTTAATTAATATTATGTGATTTTGTCTCTAGTTTTTTTTTAGAGTGAAGATTCATTTTAGTTTCTAAAAAAATATGAAAGACCAAATTTAGTCCTGAGAAAAATAAATTGGGACAAGTTAGTCCCTTCCCTCTTTATGCTTTGTTTGGCTTATGAAAAGAATATAGAGGAAAGAAAAGAAATTCAAAAGAAGAAATTATTTAGTAGTTTGGTATCAGAGAAATTGAAAGAAAAATATAATAGAAAATAAATATGAGTATTTATAAAATGATATAAATACCTTAAACAATAACTTGATATAATAAAAATAAACTAAAAAAATTATTTTATTAAATAAAATAGGTATTTTATTACAATCAATAAAAACTTCAAAAAATAAAAATAATAAATTAAAAATTATTTTAGAAAAATCAAAGAATTTTCTAAATTCAATAAATTATTAATACAATGAAGACTCATTTTAGTCTGAAAATAAATTCACAAGTCCCAATTTGGTCCATAATAAAAATAAAAACAAATTTTAGACCTTGAAAAAAATAATATCGGACTACGTTTAGTCTGAAACTAATCAATTCCATCAAAAAAGGTGTCATTGATATTAATTAAAATATTTAAACGAAAAAAAGTTATTTAGTTGTATAAAAATAATAAAACATATGTGACCATGAGTCATGTGTCACACGAGTTCAACACATCCTTCAAAAAAAAAAGTTTCTTGTGAATTCTTATTTTTCTCAACCATAAATAAAAGCTAAAACTAAATTTGATGCCGAGATTTTTTCGGAGAACCAATGTTTGAAGTATAAAAGTTGATAATTATTTTGAGACAAAAAAAAATTAACCTTTAAATTAATTTTATAATTTGTGATTGATTTTTTTTATCTTATTTTTATTTATTAATGTTATTTTCTTAAAGTTCCTCTAAGTTTTTCTTCTTTAGCATTGTAACCAAAAAAAAAAAGTTCCTCTAAGGATAGCTTAGTTGACAACCGACAATACAATATGTAACGGCGAATTTCGGATTCTCCATTTATCCTCTATAATGATCAATTTCTACCTACAAGAATACTTAACAAAAAAAAGTATTTTAGGGAGACCAAAAAAATGTTATTTATGTAATTTCTTTTTATTTTATTAAATTGAAAAAAAAACTCTTTGATTGTTATGAAATATATACTTTTTAATAATTAAATATATTTCATATGCTTACTTTTTTATTTTATTTTGTTGACCGGATTTAATTATAATAATTAAAATTTTACTCTTGACCAAAAAAGAAAAAAAAATGTTGCTCCTGAGTAATCAATTGAAATGATCTTTGATAATTATATTTTATTGAAAATTGAAATGATTATTCATGGAATTTATTTAATAATAAAATGTAACCTCTTTTTTTTGTTGACCGGGTGTAATCTACTAGTAATATATAGATAATAATCTGCCACTAATATAATAAAATTGTACTTCAGCAAACTTTATATTTAGTCTCGATTAAACTCGTAATCTTTTAAATTTTATGAGCCTAATCGTCATTTTCAAAGAAAAAACTATGCATTATGACATAAATATAAGGAAATGGTTTATCCTCCCCTCTTATGTTATAAATATAGAAAAATAATTTATTCTCATCTATTTTAATCTCTTAACTAATATCACTAATTTTCTTATAAAATAAATAAAAAAATCATTTTTTTTATAATAGAAACCCTTCATTAATATTTATATTATAAAAATAGTCATAAGTTTTCAAAATTTTATCATATCGTTACATCAAAAATTGCTTTTGCGGATATAAGCACATAAAATCTGCAATGAGTGAGTTGCAAAAAACTAACGATGTTTTGCATATAAATAAAAGGTCAAATACCTCATTGGGTTCTTTAAGTTTCATGTTTGTTTTAGATAGGTCCTTTAAGTTTCTAAGGTTTCAGATAGGTCCTTTAAGTTTCGAGTTTGTTTCAGATATGTCCTTTAAGTTTCGAGTTTGTTTTGGATAGGTCCTTTAAGTTTCGAGTTTGTTTCAGATAGGTCCTTTAAGCCAAAGTTGTTATGTCTGTTAAGCCAAAGCTGATATGTCCGTTAAGTGGGTGAGGTGGTTCTCTCTAACACTTGACATCAATTTTTTCCCCAACCAGATCAACTTTGGCTTAACAGACAGATCAACTTTGGCTTAACAAAGGTTGATAGAAATGATCTATCTGAAACAAACTCAAAACTTAAAAGACCTATCTGAAACCTTAGAAACTTAAAGAATTTATCCGAAACAAACTCGAAACTTTAAGGACTTATCTAAAACCTTATAAACTTAAAGGATCTATCTGAAACAAACATGAAACTTAAAGGACTTTGAGAGGTATTTGGCCTAAATAAAATATAAAAAAAACTTCATGGAAAGACAACATTAATGTTGATATTTTGAAAATAGTCATGAGTTTTCAAAATATTATCATATCAACCTTCTCATATCGGTACATAAAAATTTGTGACCACTGATACAAGCACAAAAAATCTACAACGAGTGTCGTGAAAATATTTAATAGTGTTAAGCATATAAAATGAAAAGCTATTTAATAGAAACATTACATTAATATTGATATTTTGAAAAAAGTCATGAGTTTTCAAAAAGAAAATGAGGGGTAATTTCCAATTTTTTATCATATCGAGTTGCCAGTATCAATATATACAAATTTGCTCCCGTAAATATATACAATTTGCAATGGGCACGGTGCAAATATTTAACGGTGTTTTGCATACAGATAAGAAAGTATTTAATATAAACACTATACTAATGTTGATATTTTGAAAATAGTCATGAATTTTCAATTTTTATCATATCGACTTTCTAACATCGGGACATTTAAAAGTGCTTCCGCAAACATAGACATATAAAATACGGAAATATCGTCCCCGTGAGCTTAGTTCACATGGTAAAGGACAATGCATAATATATGTAGGGGTCAGAGTTCGAACTCTGGACACCCTACTTATATTCCCCTTAAATGTGGTTTTTTAGTCACTATGCCAATTGAAATAAAAAAAAACGCAACTAGCGTGATGTAGATATTTAACGATGTTTTACGTATGAGATAGCAAAATATTTAAACTACATTGATGTTGATGTTTTCATGATTATTTAATACTTTATCATATTGTCTTTCTTATATTAGTACATAAAATTTGCTTCTGCCTCTTAAAAAAATTATTTTTGTAAATATAAACAAATAAAGTCTACAACAGACACAATGCAAATATTTAACACATTTTTGCATATAAAGGAAAAAATTAATAGAAACATTACACTACTATTGATAATTTTTATTTAATATCTTTAAATGTTTCACAATATTACCAATGTAATTGTTTTAAGGCTTATTTATACGTTCGGTCATTGCAAATATGACTGATTTGAGTTTTGGTCCTTGTATTTACTAATCATTTCAAAATTGTTATGCAATTATTAATCACTTGAGTTTTGGTCCGTGAGATTATTTAAGTGATGACCTATCACAGATTAGCTAATGCGGCAGTGATGGTTGTTCAAGGATGTTGCTGATCATAAACATTTGTCATGGAAGGATGAAAATGCCCCTCTGACACATAGAACAAAAGCGAAATGACTACTATCACATCGGAGCCTTATTTGTTGTGACTAAACATATAAATAAGCCTCGTTTTTAATATAGTTACCACAATTTTTTTAACAAGATAATTACTGCAATATTACATATTTGCGAACACGCGAGTCTTTTACTGGTTTTAACAAATACATCAATATACATATTTTTTTGTAAATAACGTTAGTCCTAACTTTTATTTTTTAAACGAAATTTTACTCTTGAATTAGTACACAAATTTGTAAAATATAAGTAAATATTTTTTTTTAGGGAAAGTAAATTTTAATTACTCGTCTCATATTTAATGGTTTTATGTCATCGTGAGCTTAACTCAGTTGGTAGAAACAATGCGTAATATATGCATGGTCCAGGAATCGAACCCTGGATACCAACAAAAAAAAATTAATGGTCTTATCTCTAAAATACCAATCATTTAATTTTTTTACATGTTTAGGAATCAACGTATTAGTAATGAGAATAATTTATAAAATACACTACTAGAAAAAGCAAAATTAGCGAGAGAAATTATTGACGGAAAAAATGAAATTCCTCACAAATTCCTTGGTCGCAAAATATCCCTCACTAATTTTTGTTTTTTTAGTAGTGATAGACTTTTTTTTTTATTAAAATTGGATAGATTAAATATAAATAACTATTTTTTAATATGTGCAATTTAGTCAAAATACGTGTTGTAGTCGACCACTTTATACATGACAATACATAACTTTGATTGTTAATATCTTTAATTATCTATGGTAAAAAATTATAAAAATTTAATATTTTAAAATATTTATCAAGACAAATCAATCAACATCTTACATGCTAACGTTTGTATTTATATATTAGTTAAAAAATATTGTCAAAGTAAGTTATGTGAATAGTGTGAATGATAGGTCGTTTCCCCGAAGCAAGTCGACTACAAAAACGATCTACTTACTTTGACGTGTGATGGAGTGGTGTCAGACAAGTAAAAAATACTTACACTTAATACTCATTGATTTGGAGAAGACGTATGATTAAACGTCTATAAATATTTTGTTGAAAGCCCTAAAAAAAAAAGAAGTAAAAATTAAAAACTATCAAAGATATATATGAGAGACTTCAATGTATCCTTTACATGTTGCACAAGGGCAACTAAATATAATTTGGGTAGCCTAAACTACTTCATCCTATTCAATAGCTTCGCCAGCTTGACGATTCATAAATTTCAAAGAAAAGTAATTGACAATAAATCGCACAGTAAACCACAGATACATGCAGCTAGATTAAAAAAAATAAAAAATCCAAATAGTATTATTTTTTACTTTCTTTATCATTTCACCTTACCCTTTCACAAGATACATAAGATTTTGTCTCTCAAAAGTATTCAGTGGCTGATTGAGATTCAATCAGTCACAACCTCAATCACTTTGGCATTAATTGTGAACAATATCTTCGAATGAAATATTGCAGAATCAATTGCCACATGCTGCCTTGGAAGATCAGATAGAAGAAGGCTTTGAGCATAGAAAGAAATTCCTTGACCCTAAGTTCTTCAATTTCTCACTAACCTTCAAACCTGCACCATTTCAATAACTATCTTACGGAAATAAAAAAATAAAAATGAGAAATACAAGCATTTCATTTGGTGGTTGATTAGCATGGAAAATATTTTTGTATCATAGACACGACATGGACACTGATATGTTGACACAGAGAATATTTTGATAAAATAACATATTTCAGCGTAATTTACGAGAAGTGACCGTGTTTCATTCATATACATGATGCATATGATAGGGACATCAGAAAGAAAAATTAATTGAATTCATATTGTTGTCATCGACCAGTCTAATTATACATGAATATGCAACAATAAAGATGTATAATATCAAAAACTAGTCTAAAAAATGACATAAAAAAACAAGGATATAATTATATGAAAAGGGAATATTGAAGGATTAAGGTTAAAATAATTACTTTCAAGCGTGAATGGAGAGTAGTGAAGTTGGTAGCGGTTTGGATCGGTGTCGTTCAATAATGGTCTTCTCTTCTCCTTATCATAAGTCGTCAATGCTACCTTCACTAATTCGCCAACGGTGTTTTCAGGCGACATCAAAACTTGTATTGCACCCAACGTGTTCTCGATGGACACGTTGAGTAGAAGTTTCGATGGCCGAAGAGGAGAGTCATTGGTTTCCGTTGTATCCAACGGAAATTTGTCTGTTTGAGGAGTGGAAACGGTACCACCCATGAAAACAAAGACAGAGAGTTTGGATTTCAGTTTACGGCTTTTTTCACTATGTTGTTGTTGTTACGAGAAAGGTGGTTTTTTTTCAAAAGTGAAAGGGTGAAATTTGAGTTTGTGGGGGCTTAAATGAGTGAAGGAAGCTTCTAGGAAAGTGCGATGGTTTAACTTATATTTGGATTTGAGAGGTTGGTTTTGAGACTTGCTGTAAGATCCCGAATTTTCCAGCAGTGACCTGACAAATAATAGCCTCATCATCCCAAAACACTGAGGTTTTGATGTTCATGGGTAATGGGTTAATATCTTTTCATTCAATTCAGATTTCCGCTCGACATTCGTTATATCCGATCAAGATTAGACGATTCAAAAAATTATGAATTTTTATTTTACAATAACTTCCCAATACCAAATTTGAATTTGGATTGTCCAAGTCCGGTGAAATATCGTCGATGTTTCGACTATGTGAATGTGGAGAATAACCGTGTCCAAACTCCAAAGCTCACATTATTTTCACTACCAATAAAAGATAATTTTGAGTCCTCCTATTCTTTTTTTTTAAGAGTTTTTTTAATAGTGTATTTAATCATTAAATACCATATGGGTTGGCCTAGTGGTATTTACTTAAGATCTGAGAGTGTGCTCCTCCTAGAGATGTAGGTTCGATTCTCTCTAGTGTCAATTTAGGTGGGCTAGTTTAGTTTCTTAAAAAAAAAAATCATTAAATACCATATATTTAATTTTTTTTATATAAGTAAATGTAGTTATTGTTTAGGAGGATATTTATGCTATTGTCCATACAAAAAAAAAAGGATGACTAGAAAATGCTTTTTATCCTGAGCAATTGCATTGCGAAAAACAGGCCAAATATCATTGGTGAATATAACAGCATCCTCGTTAATTTTCGTAATCCAATAACTTGAAAAAAAAAATAAAAAGAAATCAGGACATTCATGAATATCTTTTTTGCAAATATAACATCATTCCTTAAGAATATTTCGGTGTTAATTATTTTGTAAAAATAGCTTTTTGGTGCTAAAATATCATTCATACTTTATCAAATTTGCTAAAGTATTAAAAGAATTGCTAAAATATTTTAGAAAATTACTTTTAAATCATAATAATTGAATTGATTTCGTCATTTTGTTATCTAAATGTTGACTAGAGTCTTTTTATATCAAGGAATTTAAATGGAATTTTTCATTAAAAAGAAGTATAATATTTATCATTACTAATACATCAATTGCTATAACTTTAATAAAAACACAAGGGTAAGTTTGATGGCCCGAATAAGATTGACAATATAAGATAAAATGTCACATCATGTCTTACTATAACATTTGATGAATCAACATGATGCGATAAGTTGATCCTATTTCTTTTGTTATCTTATCTCTAGTTAAAAAATTAATCATTGAATTTCTTTTTTTGGATAAATAAAAGGAGATAGAAACTATTCCCTCCGTTCCATTTTAACTGAGCATTTTGTTCATTTCACACGTATTAAGAAAAAGTATATAAGTGAAAGAGGGAGAAAAATTATTTTGAGTGTATTGTCAAGTATTGATGCATTCCTTCTTATCATAAATGCAAAGTAAAATATATTGAATCGAGAGTGATAAAAATAGTATTTATTAGAGTTATAATTAGAAAAAAGTAATTATTAGTGTATTGAAAAGTGAAATGAGTCAATTTTTTTGGGAGAATGTTTTTTAGCAAATGACTTAGTTATTATAGGACAGAGAGAATAGCATGATATAATTTTTTTTTACTCATTTACTTTATAAAATATATTTAAATTATAAACAAATTGAAATCTAATAAATTTTTAAAAACAAAATAAAACATTAGAATTTACTATTAAATTTAAAAAATATTGATACTCATAGTAATTAATAATTTACTATCTAAAAATACTTATTATCTTTTTAGGAATAAAAATACTTATATTATAACATTCGGTCAAAGTGATATAATATTAATTTTTTTTGTGGTGTCCGGGGTTCGAACCCTAGACCTTGCATATATTATGAATTGTCCTTGTCAGCTGAAATAAGCTCACGGAAGATAATATTAATTAACGTGATCATGACTCAGATGATAAAACTACTTATTATATCCACACCAAAATATAGGAAAATTTTGATAAAACCACCTAAATTAAAAAAGGTGATTAAATTGGTTCATTGAACTTGACAAAAAAAATTGGTTCATTAAACATACAAAGATTAAATGAAATTAGTGATATTTTAAAAATATAATCATCATAATCATAAAAAAAAGTTCTATGTAGTTGTGACTAAGATGATAAAATGTCGATGTGGTATTTGTTATGATGAGGTGAGACTTCAAAAAACAAATAAAACAAAATTTATGCAAATTTTGGCTTCTTATGCATTTATTTTTATTTTTATTTTAGTTTGTTTGTACATAAACATTGTATCTTTAAATTAACTTTAATATTTGATATAATAGGGAGTCGAATTTGTCAGTTTAACCTGTCATTTTACGCGAATTGGATTGAGGTTTTGAGTCCACCTTCTATAATTGGTCGGCCTCGTTTAATCCGTTGAAAAAGCGAGCAATGGCGGGGTGAGGGCAGGCTGGCCCACAAACATACTAGCAAATATTTGTTTAATTTTGTGTAATAATAAATAATAAGTGGCCCAATTTTAAAGTTTTTTCCCCTAAAATCAATTGACCAATTTCTTATTAGACAATTGTTTTTCTCTAGGTGAAATTAAAATGGGAAGATATTGATTATGAAAAAATAAAAATGACTTTCTATGATGGTAGCATATTTTTTAATAACATTTGTAAAAAAAAATTAAAATTAAAATTTAGATGGGTCAGCCCACCAGTCTACCTCTTGGCAGGGCAAACTACATGTTTGAGCCCACCACCTTAGGTTAGCCCGCCCCGCCACCCCATTTTTTTGTGGGCTAATAGTAGGTCGGGTCTAAACGGGACGAGTTAACTCGCATTGGCATCCTCATGTACGAGTGGTCGAGTGCTGTAAATTTTGAGGTACCGAATTTATTTATTTTTTGTTAAGTAGTTTAATAAGTAAAAATTTACCTCGCAAAATAAATAAGTGGGGTGCCCCCTGAACTTGTTCAAAGAATTTATAGAAAATATAAAATTTTGTTTGAAATTTTGAGGAGACCCTCGCCGCCATTACTGGCCCCAATACTTGTTCCACCATGGTAAAAACAACATTTATTATTTTAAAAATATGTGATTATATTAAATATATTAAAGGCCAAATACCTCTCTGGGTCCTTTAAGTTTTACGTTTGTTTCACATAGATCCTTTAAGTTTCTAAGGTTTCAGAGAGATCCTTTAAGTTTCAAGTTTGTTTCGGATAGGTCCTTTAAGTTTATAAGGTTTCAGATAAGTCCTTTAAGTTTCGAGTTTGTTTCAGATAGGTCCTTTAACTTTGGCTTAACGGAGGTTGATAGAAAGGACTTATCTGAAACAAAATCGAAACTTAAAGGACCTATCTGAAACCTTATAAACTTAGAGGACCGATCCGAAACAAACTTGAAACTTAAAAGACCTATCTGAAACCTTAGAAACTTAAAGGATCTATCTGAAACAAACTTGAAACTTAAAGGACCCGGAGAAGTATTTGACCTATATTAAAAGATATATTTAAGTTTGATAGAGGTACCGAGTTCGCATTCAATCTTAAAAATATAGCAATATGTTATATTACTAAGGGAAAACTTTACCATCTATTATGATCCAACTCAACTTAAAAAAGCTAATGATATCCGGTTCAAAAAATGCATGATATATATTATTTTATTTTATTTTATTTTAATATATTCAAAAATTACCCCAACCTTCCTTTATATTATTTATTTGAAACTTATCGTTTATTTAAGATTTTTTTCAACCAGAATTTTTCTTTTTACATAATCAACTAGAAGTTTTAGGACTCAAAATGTGCATGCTATTATTTTTGGAGTTTTGGTCTAATACCTTTAAAAGTTTATGTGATTGACTAATTGTTATGACATTTTGTAGGTAACAATACTTGTGTGGCAAGTGAGTCCAAATAAGTTTTTTCTTTTTTTATAAATAATTTTCTATAAAACTTTCAAATTGAAATTAAATAGAGATCTTCAACTCATTAAAATTAATTAGTAGAGAACCCCTCTTCTTTTTCTTCCTCTCATTTATTTGAATGGGATATTTTGAATGACAAATGTTAGTACGAGATTTATAGGCCTTCTTATATCATCTTGAATGTGCATCTTTACATAGTACATCTAATTGGGAAAATCGCCAAGTTTCTTGTTGGGATAAATCTTCATATTGGTTTTACACTTTGAAAAAATATAAATACATAAATATATATACATCAAATAGAAAAGGTAGAGATGAATCGAAAGGCAACAGATAAAAAATAGTTGCTTTTCTATGTCATGGGGTTGAAGACTTGAAGTAGCCCATAATATTGCTTGAGGAGGTGTACATGGTTGGCTGTCATGGGGAGCAAACTAGAATATTCCAAAGCCTATGTGCTCTTCTAACAATTTTGTTAATTTTACAAGCAACGAAAGATGGGAGTAATATTGGTGGATTCGCAGAGCTACGTTTGGCTAAATCATGATCCCTTTCTGAAGAATTCAATGTAGAAGATTCACCACCATTACTCTTCCGCAGATAAAAACTTCTACTATTTACATTCCCAATTACTTCTGATTTATCCAAACCTTATAAAGAAATTGAAAAAACGTTAGCCAAATAAATAATACTCCATCCATAATTTGTACAAAAAAAATAAAATAAATCCATCCGTAATAAAAAATTTGCGAAGAATCTAAAGAATAATTTTTTTGTTTTGTTTGAGTTTTGGATCAAATAGTATATGACTCTTTGGATCATTTTGATTATTTGTTAGAGGTACGCATAAACCTTCGTGTAGTAAAAGTGAAAGTTTGTTCAAACTTTATTGGCTTAGAAGTAAGATAAATCAATACACTTATATTCTCATTTTCAATTTCGAAATTGGCAAATTTATAACTAGCTCCATTGATATGATTTTTTTTTTTAATATATTAGATTAGATTTGTTGTCTTCATGTGAGATAGAAATAGGTTAGACTTGTTGTCCTGTGAGATAGAAAAGTTGACTATTATACTAAATTGTTGAGACATATGACATTTGGATATAGTGGAAGGGATGTTACTACCGTTGAAGTTGGTTTTGAAAGCTGTTTTAGTTAAAGATTGCAACGTGAAAATTGGACTATTTAACATGATATCAGAGCCCAAAAGCTAGGTTAAAAGATGAGAGTACTCAAACACATTAATATACTCAAGTCCTAGGGATGTGAATAGGTCAGGCCAGACTTTGATAGGCCTGAGCCTAACCTACGAAATTTTTTGCAAGCCTGAGTCTGACCTATAGCCTTTCGTAGTCCTATTTTTTTGGCCTGACCTGACCTATTTAAAAGTCTGGTCTGGCATGTAAGCTTATATACAGGCCTACTTCATATTAAAGTAATAAAATATTCCATTTTGTCTACTTTTAAATAGGCCACATTGGCCTTAAAACCTATTTCATCGTAAAGTCTGTCTATTGTTATAAGGCCTTAAAAACATATTTCACTATAAGGCTCAAGCCTATTTAAAAAGTCCATTATTTGAGTTTTTTCCTTATTTTTATTCTAATATAAATTATATTTTAATATAAATAAAAAATTAATTTTAATAATATGCATAAATAGGTCAGCCTATCAGGCTTCGTAGGCTTTTTTTGATAGCCTAAGCCTGACCTATTTACTTAAATAGGCTTTTTCAAAAGCCTAACCTTTTTCATAAACAAACCAGGCCAGGCCAAGTCGTAGGCCCCTGTAGGCCGGTCCGACCTATTCCTAACCGTTCAAAATCCGAGCAATGTGGGACTAACAACAAATTACAAACAATTTCAAAACCAACTTCAACACTCACCCTCACGCCGAGCATGGGCGTAAGTCCAATTTCCACATTGCAATCCTTAACAATTTCCACAATGCAATCCTTAAACCGGCTTTGAATTGCAATGTAGGAATTGGACCCAAGCTCATGCTAGGTGTGAGGGTGGATGTTGAAGTTGGTTTTGAAGTTGTTTGTAATTTATTATTTGTTTCACGCTGCTCATGTTTCGAACTGTTGAGTATGCAAATATATTTGAGTACCCTCATTTTTTAGCTAACTTTTAAGATGAGATCAAAACCTAATTAACAAGAATACCACAAGGTAACAAATTAAAATTCAAATCTCAATTGGAGATGTACAACAAACACGCTTCAAATATAATTATCTTAGAGAAACTTTGTAAAACCGAAAATTATTGAGATTACCTTGGAGGCTGAAATAGGAAAGATACAATTGAAATGAAGATGGCACATTAGAATCGATCTTGGGGCTCCTTCCTTCTTCCCTATATTTATCCACCACATGGCTTATTGTATCCTCCACAGTTGACCCCAATTTAACCATGGTTCGGACAGGTCCTGTACTTCCTTCAACCGTCACATTAACCACCACCTTAGCCTCCTTGTCGTACCCCTTCATCTAATCAAATATTGGAAAACATCATACACGGGAATACAATACGTGATTTCTTAATATAAGGCATGCTTTAATTGTTAATTGTATATTAGAGTACGTAATATACCTTACGTAATTGTTATTTGTGGTGAATCTTTATCAAGTTACTAGTAGTAATCAATGGTATGGCATGCTTTCTACGTCATTAGTTACAACTTACACCTAATATTTAAATCTCCAATTTGTGTTACGTAACCTGGATGATACAAAAAGTAA
>Ga0315914_1003130_pt1 | contig 25213 bp, 7 predicted proteins | sample MpolenodulesMG_FD_203920 | JGI IMG/M metagenome (GOLD analysis project Ga0315914, IMG submission 203920) | Medicago polymorpha root nodule microbial communities from Los Angeles, California, United States - elongated nodules | ecosystem: Host-associated > Plants > Roots > Nodule | place: USA... | reverse complement strand
TTTGTACAATCTCTTTTGCACTTTCAAATCTTACAAACTAGTATGCACTAACCAAACCAAACTCTACCAAGCCACAAGGCATGCATAAGTCCACACAACTTGCTCCATCACCCAATGAGTCACATAATACATTTTCATTAACTTAATATCATTCTGATTTTAATCATCCTCAACAAAAGGAAGAATTATTTAAACTAATCCTCATCACTCCAAGAATAGCCCGAGTGGATAATATTATTGTAGGAACTACATGCTAAATGTTTCACAATCATTTCAATCTACTTCCCATGACATTCACTTCTATTTCAGAAAATTTTTATATAACAATAGCCAAATGAATTTGTTCAAAAATTCACAAAAAAGTCCTTGCATGCATATATAAATGTGGTCCAATAAAGCAAGTACTTAAAAGATCTCACTCCAATGCTCTATTTGACATGGTCAGATCTTAAGTACTCAGCCCAAATGACATAACATACATGTGCACAACAATTTGTAAACACATGATCAATACTCTTCTATCTCAACATGGTCTTTTATGTGTGTTTTTCATTAATATTGTTTCTCATCACTTTGAATTGGAGGATGATGAGAACAATGAAAGAGAAAGTATCGTATTGGTTTCTTGATCCTTAACACTTTCTGAATCTCGACTTAGCTTTAGCTTTAGGAAATTTGATGACTCTTTCTTCTCATTCAACTTTTTAAACTTGGTTGTGACATGACTTTGCTTTGATACTTGAGTATGATGCATGGATTCTTGCATTGGATCTTTTTTATCGTGTACCTAAAATTCAAAAGAAACAACACTTTTTTAACTAGTGCAAAATACAAAAATGAACTTCAAAAGACAAGATATTGGAAAAAAACATCTTTAGAACCTTACACTAATATGATACACACGAACTATAGTTAGGTTTTGTCAAATGTGCACAAACAAATTAGTATCGCATCATGCACGAGATTTCTTTATCATTGGATTATTATATCACATCATATTTCATTTAGTTTAGTTAGAGATTTATTGATCCAATTAATGATAGAAATAACTTTGTACATGTTGCAAAAGATTTGTTCCTTATGTACCATAGAGTTGGCCCTATATAGTTAAGTATATCTATCTGAAATAAATTTCACTTAAAAACTTATAGAAGGACCTAAAAAATTACCTCAGGACCAAACATTGTGTACTCAGAGCTACGTTGATAATTGATAGAACTAGAATAGGTGCTCCATGGAAAATGTTTTGCACCATTATCATCCCCTCGAGATAAGCTTTTTGATTCGGGTAGTAATTGACTTACTTGGCTAGACCTAATAGGTGCAATATTATTTCTTGTAATTGCATCCTTTACATCAAATAGATGTGAAAAATCTTTGTCCCACACTGAACTTGATCTGAAGATCACGTGATTATTATTGAAAAGCCCACTCTGATGAAATCTACAAAATTAAACATTAAAGAATTATCAAAATTAATTTCATATCCATGTTTTAAATGTTTTTATTTTATTTCAAATTTTCACTATAATAATTATAAAAGAAAAATTGTATTGTACTGTTTTAGATTATTAATAGTGCAAAATATTTGGAAAATGCTTTACTACCCTAAAGTTTTGTAGGGTATCGTAAAATTAATTTAAAATAGGTAAATATAAAAAAAAATGACATTAAATGATTGAATGTTGGGATATCATACCCAAACTTTAGGGTTCAGAAGTGTACATCAAAATATAATTCTACAGACATATTTAATGTTGTATTCCAACCACATCAGTTAATGTGCATGGAATTTTATTTTATTTTTTACATTTGTAGTGCATAAAAATATAAATAATCTTAAAGTTTTTTTTATATACTATACCTTGAAGTGTCATGAGCTTTGATTTCATTATATGATGGTTGTTTTAGTAGAGGAGACGATGGGTGCAAATAGTTGTTTTCAACACCAAAGTGTCCTTGTACATTGAATCTTCCATACATATCTAAAATGTGATGCCTTCCTTGCATTGCTCTATTTTTTTGGGACAAAACTGAAAATAAAACAAAAATAAATATAAAATCATGCATGTGATGTTTAAAACCCTTGGAAACATCGAATAGGCACACTTGGTGTAAAACATGATTTTGCTAACAATATTAAGGTTCTGAAATATACCTTGGCCAGACTCATCAAGCTTTTTACTCCGGTACATCTGAACCTCCAAAAAAACCATAATTAAAACGTTACAAGAAAGTGAATTAAAAATAAAAAGAATGAAACATGTACTCTAAATTAAGTAACATTAGTGTTGTGCATAAATCAACTTCTATACGTCTTCGTGAGTTTAACTTAATTGGTAGAGACAATGCATAATATATGTAAGGTACAGGGCTCAGACTCCGGCCACCATAACAAAAAAAAATAATCAACTTCTATACATGCATAGATTTATTACCTGCAAATGACTCTTGACATGTGCAATGCTAAGTCCTCTCACATTCATCAACTGGAGAACCAACTTAGGTGTTGCTCCTATAACAAGTATCCAATATTGTTAACTAAAAACCCTCAAAATAAATAGATCAAAGAATAAGGGGGTCTATATCTAAATAAGTATAACAATTACTTCAACTCATATAAACAGAAAACACAAAAAGGAAAAACAGTTGAGGTAAGGATCCAAAAATGGTCTGAAGATGTAGTTCATATTATTATAGGTATGATTTGGGACGTTGAAGGAGTATCAAGAATAGGTCAGGGGATCAATTATGTTGCTAACAAATTTTCTCTCCTATTAAGAAATTATCCACTAACATTTGTCTATAAAAAATACACGCCCACAAACCATAACTAAGATAGAATTCAGAGATCAATATTGTCGGGGAGTTCAGTATAGCGTCGTGAACACCAAAGGATCAATGTCTCCAATACACTCTACTTATCTTAGAGTGAAGGAAAGGGCACTCTTCGAGTGAGTGTCAACTCCTAGAGAGAAAATAGATGAGAAATTAGGAAAGAAAGGGAAACCTTGTTATTATTCAACATATCTGAATTGGTTCCCTACTACATCATAAATTTAGGAAAGGAAATAAGTTGAACCATAAAATTAGGGAAAGGGAAATAACTGAATGTAATCAAGTGCAACTCTACTTACTCACAAATCCTTCATCTAAAGAGGTCGTATCAGTCTCAAAACTACAAGACAAAAAGATACACCATCTCCACTCAAAATCTAAAGATATCAGGTATACAAGTTGTCTCTATATCCAACATTTAGCATATTCATGATTGATGTTTGACTAGTCACTCACACTTGAGCTCCACAAGTACACAAATCATAACTTGTTTCATTGGTTTCCAGAGGTAATAAAATTAGATAAAATCCACATTACATTATGCAATAATGCAAATATATGTTCATAAGATTGAAATGAGCCACACTTACTTTCTTGCCCTCCAAGCCTCTCAACAGCATGCACAAAAGATAAATGAAGATCAGGAGTCCAACGAAGCCTAGGCATTTTCGACCTAACATATTGTCTAACCGTACTTCCACGCCCTTTTCCTTCTTCACTGGAATTATTATTGCTACTCAAATTCCCTTCTTGTGATGATATCTCATTGTTACTTATTTCACCACAAAGGCCTTCACTTATCAGTATCACATGATCATCTCCATCATCCACGGCTTCTTCGTTTAAATCGAAGAACGAACGTTTTCTTCGAATAGGCAACGCTCCGGTACCGCTGCTACTTTCACTCTTGACATCTTTGCTAGGTATGTGAATCTCCGCCATTAATTTATGTTCAAATTTTTTCTTCTAATTACTCCGTTGTTTCCTAGTAGACAAAAAAATTGAGCCAACATAAGTTTGTAATTCTTCAATATAATTATCGTAATATATGGAACCAAGATACGCTAGTTAAATATTTGGGCAAAGATTATAAATGCATTTTTTTTTATAGAGACACGATGCTGTGTTTTAGAAGGATTCATGTTTTGTTACATTTGTACCAAAATTTATTAAACCTTGTGCTTGTTCCTAGGTCTTGGAATTCCACACCTATGTAAACCTACAATTTGAAAATTGTTATGTTGAAGAGTGCATCAAACCTATAAGATACTTGTTTATAAAAAAGTAAGGGAAATAGTACTTGATATATAAATGTTAAATTATGTGTGTTTAAAGACCATTTTTGTTATATTTTTTAAAAAAAATGATCATCATTCTTTAAAAAAAATCATTTTGAAAATTGAGGGTTGTATGCAGAAGATGGGAACGATATAGTCTAACTCTCACATATGAACTTCAATTATTAATTAATTAGATAAAATTTTCATTGTTTGATTTGTGTTTTTTGTATACTGGTTGAGGTATTGGTTTTATTCTCTTAATTAGTTTTTCTTATCTAAAAAGAAAATTATATCCTCAATTTATTTCTAATTGATGGGAGTGTAAGAAGATTAAATCCAAAACTTGTAGAAGTAGAAATCAAGAAATGAAACAAGATGCAAAAAAGTTTTTTCCTAAAAAGTCAATATATATGATGTGTGTGTGAGAGAGAGATTGAGAGAGAGAGAGAGAGAGATGTAGCTATGTGCAAACCATTGGTGAGAGGGTGGGAGAAGCTTAACAACTCACTTCCAAGATAACTTCTACAGATGATTGGAAGAAGGTGCTATATAGCCAACTTTTGTTTCCAAGATCCAATAAAACCTATTATATCTTTGGAGAATCCTGGATCAACTTTGCAACTGACTCATATTTGTTGATCCAAATGTATCTGTTGATGAGGCGGGGGAAAACCCTACGTGATAAGGTTTCTTTTAATTTGTGTTTTGAGCAATGGAAGTAGCTAGCTGGTTGGAATGTAAGGAAAATAATTAAAGCATATAATACCATAGGCACATCAAATATTCTTACAAATATTCAAATATGATAAAATAGTATATATATGTAGAAGACAATGGTCGGACAATAACCACTTGTATATGTGTATTTCTGATTTAATTAATTTTCATTATTTTTTAGATCTTACTCCCTTTGTCCCTAATAAATAGTTATCTATTTGATTATTTTAACTAAATTGAGAAAATTATATAAATAGAAGAGAGAGAATAATACTATAGCTAAATTATGTATTTTTTATCAATTTTTAATAGGATGGAATAATTAAAAAATTAATCAATAATTACATTGAAAATTAAAAGTGTAACTTATTTTAGAACAAGAATTAGGTTGTTGAAGCAATGGAGCAATATTTTTGAAACATTTGAGGAGTTAACAAGTAGCTACATAGGTAGCTAAGAATTAACAACAAAAGAGATCAAGGCACACGTATGACCCTTATCTTGGACTATTAAGAATCATGTGATTTTCTTACCTTTTTATTATCTTTCCAACTTTTCTTTGACTACTTTTCTATTTTCTCTTTCTCCGTGATAATCTTTATTATATTTACTAGTAGTATTAGTTGACCTCTGTTGCTGATAGCTCCCGTTTGTTTTTATTTTATAAAAAAATATTATTCTTAAGTTGTGCCAAATATAGGCGTATATTGACCAAGACTTGTAAATCTTAGCTCTAGGCTAGTGGTTCACAAATACACATCACTCTCATAAGTTTTACTTTTACCTATTTGAATCTTAAATAATGCATGCGGAAAAGTTCTTCTTTTCATACTCAAGAAAGTGAATATGAAGTTGCATAAATTTGTTCGGACATATGAGAATAATCAATGTAACTTCCTTCACCCTAGTTCAATCACAGTGCTATAGAACAAGCTTGTAGTGATTGACATCTTTGGGGGAGGATATTAATTAATTGTAAGAGTGGAAAAGAAAAGGTACATGTTGCTAAGGTCAAAGTCAGTTAGATTCCACACTTCTATCTAGCCACACATAATTAGGAATTGTGGTATGCCCTGTAACGACCATTCTAGCTGGATTTGTAGATAGCATAAATATTTGTGTTGAAAATTGACTCAAAATTTGATGATTGAAGTATTAGAAAAATCGTGGCACGTTTGGATGAAATCGTGGCACGATTTTGGGTGTTTCTGGGAGGCTGTTATTGGAAAAATTGTGGCACGATGCAGGAGATAAGTTCAAGTATTGTATTGTTACCAACTCCAATATTGTGGCACGATGGGTGGCAACGTGGCATGATGCCTCGGTGCCAGGTCACTATATAAGGTTTCATTCTTCATGTTTTGTGTGTGACTTAGAGAGAGAAACTTGGAAAATACAAATGAGGTAACTTTAGGGTTGAGTGTTTTGGGTTGGGAAACATTGTAATCACTTTCGGTAGTGAGATTTCACCATTGGAAGGATAAAAAACTTCAAATAGTGTTTTCTCTTAGGATTCATTGAAAGTGTGGGTGACTCAAAAAATGGAAAGAAATTAGGTCATGTTCTTTATTAGTTTTTAAGTTAATTTCTTGTAACCCCTATGTATCACTTTCATCTTAGTGGATTGGAGAGTTTTTCTCTCCCTTAGATGTAGGTTAAATTGAACCGAACTGGTTAAACAATATTGGTGTGTTTGTTTCCTTCTTTCATTGCTTATCTTGATTGCTTTGATCATGCTTGTAGTTTTGCTTATCTTGATTACTACTTCCTTTATACCACAAGTTTTTGTTTCATTGGTGTGATTTTGTCCGAATTCACAACAATTTGAGTTCGTGTAGTGGAGACATTGTAAGAATTAATCATCAATAATTTTGTGGATTTGGGCAAACTCATACGAATACAGCGATGTTGGAAAATATTAAAATCAAATGATTGAGAATGTAAACTACTTGTACCAAAGTTAGATAGGAATTTCTTTGTACAATCGTTTTAGAACTAACTTATTTTATTGTAATATTTAGAAAGTAAACTATCATCACATACTTGGTCAAAATTAGCAATAAAATTGAAATTTACTTGTTTATTCGTTTTTCTTTTTTCTTTTTCTTTCAACATTGCATACAAATTATAACCTACTTGGGTTGATCTGGTAGTATTGACTTGGGATCTGGAAGTGTGCTCCTCATCGAAGTTTCAGGTTCGATTCTCTCCAGTGTGGTTTAATTTAACTTCTTCAAAACAAAAACAAAAAAAATGCATACAAATTAGTAATTAATTATTTTTTGTAAAGAAGACTTGCTTTATATAGTTCTATCGTTCAATTCGGTTAGTTTTATCAATTGTCTTTAAAGGTACATCGACATTTCAAGTTTTAAACCCTAATTAAGATGATACAATCCATGCATGCATGGTAAATACGACAGAGTTATATCAAATTTGATATTCCCTCAAAATGTCTCATTTAGTGGATGGTTTTCCCTATTGTCCAAGAATTTACTTTCTCGAGCATCTTAGAGAGAATTCAAGCCATTTGTCATGACTATGAGATCGATCATGAATATTATTATAATTATTATAAAATATTATTATTCAACAATCCTTGCAGCTAGAGTGTAGGTCCCAATAAGGAATCATTTTCAAGATTAGGTTTTAGCTACAAGACACCTAAATTTGACTAGAAATGTATGCAAGGTGCATTGGGAGAGAGAAACTAAGTAAAGACAAATATTCGAAGATTAAACAAATCAATTTGGATTAGAAAGATTACACAAGGAAGAAGAAATCGATTCTCGTGTGGATTTACAAGAAAAAGGAGAATTCTCTTTTTCAAAAGAAAGAAAATTAGAGAATTCTATTGCCCTACGTACCGACTTATACAAAAATATTTCTTGTTTGTCATTTTCTTTGCATGGGAGTTGACATGTTGTTTAATTTAGGAACACTTGCAGAGTACCAAAGAATCTTTTTCAGAATTATGGATTTTATTATTATATTATGGTTAATAATATCTTTTGCCCGTTGGCAAAGGACTACTACGTAACACCATATATTTTTTTAATTGAAGTTGTTTACATAATTTACATTCAATTTGCATGGTGGTCTTCCAGACATTTTATGCATAGGGACACTATTTTTTTTATTTTTAAATTTAGTAGTGAAGTCATTTTCTTCCCCTTTTCAACTAATTCTAATATTTTTTGAATTTCATACTACACATATCAGCTAATTTCTTAAAATACAGTCACAAAAATAAAATAGAAGGGTTCAAAGCTTTGTAGATGAAAAATAAAATAGTTCAAAAGAGAGACTTCATTAAAGGTGATCACTTCGGTCAAGTTTTTATAGCAGAGACTAATCATTATAAAATTTGGTGGATATTTCGCAAAGAATAACATACTTACCAAACAATTCTACATAGTATCTAATGTAAGAATGACATCTCTAGTATTGTATCATAATGTTATTTCTTCATTGCATTTTTGGCCTTCTAAGTATCACAATTTTGCAATTTTGACCCTCCACTTTTTTTGAACGATTTTGGCAACTTACATTTTTCTTTTTGTGATTTGATAGCCGCCCTCTCAATTTTCCCTCAAAGTTATGCTAAGGTACCATTATTTATTGACGTGGCATTCGACTCTCATTGTGTGAATTTTCTATAAAAATAATTTTTAAAAACACCAAAAAAGTTGAAACCCTAATTAGATATTTGATTCGCATTCAATTGTACGGGTAGCTTTTTGGCTTTTTTCTAATTAATTTTAAACAAATTCCACCTGAGCTAAGAAAGTTGGGTGTCACATCAATAAATAATTTTATGAGAGTGCAAAATTCAGAGAAAATTGGGAGGGAACTACTAAATCACAAAGGTAGAAAATATAAGAGGTCAAAATTGCTTTAAAAAATAGTGTTAAAATGGCACAATCACAATATTTAGTAGATCAAATATGCAATAAACCTAATAAAATATTCCATATGTAATTAGATGATTAAATATACCTTTTTTTTTATGAAATGATTGTATAAAATAGAATTATATGAACAATGTAGCTATTATTCAGTCAAACTATTTATAATTAAAGGCCTATACCGTACTATTTATAGGCTATTGGTTCCCATTTTTCTGTCAAGCAAAAAAAGAATAATTGGTTTTTATTCTAAAATTCCGTTTGTTTACTCACATTTTAATATTCCTTAAACATAGACTTCTAGAAAATTAATCAGGGTCCTTTTCTCTATCAATATAAAATACAATAAGGTGCTTTCATACTATTCAATATCAAATCATAAAAACCATTACAAGAATTTTGCGAAATTTCAACGGAAAGGAAATTTCATCATCTTAATTTATTCAATCGGTAGATTATATATGTAAGCAAATATATAACTTAGGACTTAAGAATATATTAAAAACAATAACCAAACGGGAGTTGAGTGTAGTGAAAGACACTATTCTCCTACAACGTGGTGATTCAAAGTTCAAATAGACTGTGATCGAATATGATTATTTTTAGTGGAGAGAACTTGTTAGAAATAAAGAAAAAGGAAATAAATATTATATTTGAACGAGTTCTGAAATAATGAATGGGTTTATGTAGCTCAATTGGTTTGAAGTAAGAGATTTAAGAGTTGAGAAGTTAAAAATTTAGGGTTTATGTCTTGACAAGGAGAAAACTATCATAATTAACCTACTAACATTTATCATTAAGAAAAAAACCACTAGCGCAAATAAAAGGAAAATTATATGGTGAAGTCATCAAAATGATTTTTCTAGTGAAGTTAAATGGTTAATTTGAGCATTTGTGTATTTAATCCATGTCACGTCAGATTATACGGTGTATTGCACAGTTGCCCATAAGGTGTGTAATTATATATTTACTTATTGCAATTGTGTTCCTGATTAAATCAAAATTAAACATAAATTCTCATTTGTGCACTAAGATTGAAATTCTCTTTAATATTTTGTATAAAGACTGATTTGTAATAAGGTAAAGTTTAGTTTTAAAGTGGTCCACCAGCAGAACACTAGCTGACATGACATCGGCCGTTGTACCATTGACTAAACAAAATAACTTTTTCAAAAAAGTCAGTTTTCTGACTACATCGTAAAAGCCCCTAATTAAAAACCACTAGGGTCAAATATTCCTCAATACAACATGAAGAGACTTAATCAAAGATGTATACACCAAGTAAGTATAAACAAGAAAAATACTCGAATTAATAGACCTTGTGGAGAATTGATCCCTTCACTCTATATTAGAATTTTGTAAATGAGTTCTCTCAAGATAATTAATTTTTTTTTGCAATCTTTCCACGTTCATATCAGATTACACAGTCTCAAGAATTTTGGCTGTTACTAATCTTTGAGATTGGAATTTTAATTAAATAATTATGCAAAAGATTCTATAGGTCGTATCAAGGTCCAAATGATATCTATCTCGCGTGGGTGAGTTTGCATATATAATGCCTACCTTTGCGGCGATTCTTTCGCCAATGCAAATAGAAAACCTTCAATGAAATGGAGAATAATGCCATGCTGTGTAGTTGTACTATATCCTTCATAATTTTCATCACATGCCCATGTTTTGCGGAGAGTTTTTTTTAGTTAAACTTTGCAAAGCATTTTGGCTACTAGCTGATTTGGCAGGGGAAACACACTCGTGGTAGATTGCGTTTTTTTTAATCGTGTATTGATAGAGATTAATCTCTCGAGTCAGGTAGGACCACAATGAGTGACATAGTTCTAACATTGTTGCATTCCCAAACCTGGATTCAAATTGAGAACCTCATGTTAAACTAAAAATATCTTTTACCATCTCTTTCAAGTGTTATTGGGGTTCTAGATGGTAGGTTGTGTTATTTGTTGAAGTTTAAAGTGTAATTTTTGTCAAAATTACAATAATACTATAATTTTTTACTCATGGATATGCCAACCGAGTTGGAAAACGAATTTTTTGTAGTGACCTAGACAAGACACTGTCACATCGCGACATGACAGCAATTTAAGGAAAACGTATCATTAAATATAGTCGCATGTGTTGGTGTCGGATATTGGCACATGTCAAACACGTTTTCGCTTAGAAGTGTAGTCATAATATTATAGATATAGACCGTTCAATCTTGATCGGACCATTTCCATTCTTACTTCATGTTTTAGACTTTATTTTGAAAAGTTGAAATATTTATCATTCGATTAAAATTGGAAGACTGAGATGAAGCTGCCAGTGCCGAAGGTAGTGGGGGGGCCTTTAGGGGCCATGGTCCCCCCTACATTTGCAATAATTTTTTTTATATGCTACAATTAACTAGGTTAAAGTGTTTAGTAAGGTATGTATTAGGTGATGGTCCCCCCAATTAATCTAATTAATATGTCTATTTTTTCTATCAAAAAATGTATTTCTTTTTACCATGTTACTAGATTAATTGACAACTAATATCAATAGTTTTATATTTTATATTATTTTAAATTATCTCAAATTTCCTAAAATATATTGATATGGTCCTCCCCATAACACATTTTAAGTCAACACTTGTATGTTGACTATACTTACAGATTAATTCCTCAGATACTAAATATAGTTATAAATTGTCCACAAGTTCTAGCTTAACTGACAAAATTTCCCAAAATTGTTTGGTCGGACGCAATGATCGGGGTTCGAACCCCATCCTATATTTATGTGTGTGAGTTTATAATAATGTTGTCAATTCGTCTATCTATCAAAAAAAAAATATTAGTTTAGGATTTCTTATATACCTTTTGTATTTAAACAATTATTTTTTAATCAAATTATGTTCCATATACTCGGTCCCTCTAGGTTTAAATTCCTGCCTCCGCCCCTAGAAGCTGCCTCACTACAATACATGAATAGGTTGAAACATCCATTTGGTATTGTCTTCATTGCATCTATTTGGAGAGATAAAGATACAATAAAATTTTAAAAATATATAAATAATTAATAGTGGTGGGAGTCACTTAATGGTAAAATTCATTATCTACTTTTTGTATTTATCTCTAACTAAATGACATTCTCTATTTATTTTAAACAAATGGAGAAGATTTTATCTCGATAGATTTGTGAGGTTGCCCTTTGCATGTATCATGGTACATTTTTTATTAGTAGTTAGAATCTCAAGAAATTCTGTCATCTTGAGAAAATAATGATATAATAATTGAGGTATAGTAATTTTGATTATGTTAATAATGAGGACAAATTTTTACTTGGAACAGTCCAAGTACTATTTTTACAGTTTCGGTTGGATAACTTCAGATCTACACAGGTTGCATGTTAGTTTATCCGACATTGGTGATTTTGATACATTTCTTGGAAGTTTACTTTTAGTCAATGCTTTACATTTTGTTTTGATTGTTCACACCATATTTACTTTTTGTTTTATCTGTTCATAGCTTCTTAACTTTTACTTGCATATATGTTTCCTTGCAATGAAAACAAAAAACTTCCAATCTGGAATTCCTAACATTAATGCAAACAACAGCTTGATATTGTCTGATTTTGATTGGACGGCTTTAGCTCAGTAAATTGAATTTTAAAGAAAATATAAAAAGCTTGTTCGAATTTGAACCTAAACTACTAAATGTGAACATAAAGGATCCCTTACTGCGAAAAAAATATAGATTTTCTAACAATGATATGATAGCATACCAATCAGAAAATGTACACCAAATGGATTAGATAAACAAAAAGCAAAACTATAAAAAAATAATTTATTTTATTTTGTTTTACTCTGATGAATTCCACATGAATCCTCCTACTAAAAGCAATCATGTTTGAGGCCAATGCGGAAATTGGAGGGTAAAACCTCTTTCTAAGAGATTTATTTTTCTATGAAAGATCAAATCAAATATTTATGTACACATTTTATCCACTTACGAACGGAAAATGCTATTACTTACCAATATGTAGCACAAGTGGTAGATACTTAGTTTCTTTAACTTGTGACGAAGGGAGAGGTGCGGCCTATGGAGGCCATGGTCCCCCCTATATTTTTAATAATTATTTTTATATATTACAATTAAACTGTATTAGAATGTTTTATAAAATATATATTAGGCGATGGTCCCTCCAGTTAATCTAATTAAAATGCTCACCATGTTATTAGATTAATAGACAACTAATATCATTAATTTTATATGTTATATTATTTTAAATTGTATCATATGGTCCTTTCCTAAACATATTTTAAATGGAATGAAACACAATGGTATAACTTCGGAAAATAAAAGACTATTTTAAAGCAAAAAATGGGTAAATTAAAACCTAAAATAAAAATAGGGGATTAAAATATAATTTAGTCCTTAATGGATTTTATTCTCCTATGACAAAAATCTCATGTCTTTCACACTCGAACAAAAGTTCTTTTATTTAGTCATTTGTCGTTCTCTTTTTGTATTAATCCTTCGATTATCAACATAAAATGGTCATGGTAATTCGGAGTTTGCCAAGAGGTAACTAAAGTTTCCCTAAAAAAATGTTTCGTATACTTGGCCTCACTAATTAACTTTAAATTCCTGGCTCTGCCCATAAATTTAACCATTTAGTTTAGAGTTTGATCTCTGATCACTACGTATGAAAAAATATTTGTTGAGAAAGGACAACCCCATTTACATCAAAGGATTTGCGTTTGCCACTGTGCATGAAAATTACATCTATTTTTTTAAAAAAATGCCATCACTTGCCCAACCACATATTTAGTTTCATTTTATTTACTTGGTCAGATAAAAAAAAAGTATAAAAAAATATTAATTTTAATTACTTTTTATCATTGTAATGAAAAGTGTACTTTGAATAAACAAATCACTTGATAATCAAATAAGATCGTGTTTAATGGACTATACCAAATGGATGTTTGAATAAACAAATCACTTAATAATCAATTTGATCTGCATGTTTTTCAGCTTTAATAGATTTTCTCCCTTTACGCTACCTCCATGAATATGACCTTTGCTCTTTCAATTTGTGGCAACTTTGGTTGGTGTAAACAACCATTCTTTAATGAGTGACATTGTCATCAATAACTTCTAATATTTAGATGACTGCTCTTCCCTCAGCACAAAATACTCGCACCCTGCAGCCATGCCTAAAATATCTATGTGCTAGTTAACTAGCGCAGGTGTAAAATAATGCACAAGTTAAATAGAGTGGCGTAAGTTAAGTTGAGTGGCGCAAGTTAAATGGCGCAAAGTAGCTACTTTTTTTTAATTTATTTACTATTTTTAAATTATGTTATTTACTTTATTCTAAAATATTTTATTAACTTTAGTTCACTTTATTCTAAATTATTTGTTCACTTTATTCTAAATTATTTCTTTGCTATATTCTAATTTATTTATGCACTTAAAATAAGTTCGATTTTATTCTAATTCAATATTTATTCTAATTTATTTATTAAAATTAATTTATTTACGTATTTACTTTATTCTAATTTATTTACTTTATTAAAATTAATTTATTTACGGATTTACTTTATTCTAATTTATTTATGAACTTAAAAAAAATATTGAATCGATTTTAGTCATTAAATAAATACAAATATAAATAAAAGGAAATGAACTAAATTAATATTTATTCATTAAATACAAAATTAGAAAATAAAAGCAAATATAAATAACAACGAATATAACAATATCTCATTTTATTAATAATTCATACAATACAATAATTCATACAATAATTTATTCGAATTCACTAAATCTACTTATTTTCTCCTTCTTAGGGTAAAAAGTGAGCAGTCTTCTTGGGGAAAATACATCATCAACCCTTGGGCTAAATTTAAATCTGGTTTTTTTTACCCCAAGAAATTCTTTTTACCCACGGTAAAATGTTTCTAGGGTTAAAAAAAGCAGATTTAAACTTATCCTAAGGGTCGATCACTTCCCCAAGTCGGCTACTCACTATTTTACCCCGAAGAAGTTTGATCACTTTTGCCCTCAAAGAGACTATGGACAAAATAAAAAGAGAAAGAGAGGGAGAGAGTGAGGAGGGGGAGAAAGTGATATGGTGTGAGGAATTAGGAAGGAAGTATGGAGGGGTATTTATAGGTGGGAATGGTAGTATAGGTTATAAACACCATTAATGTGGTCAAAAAACGTGTAAAATTTGGTAAAAAAACGTGTGGATTGAACGTTGAAAAAACTAACCACAGTCCAAAAAAAACGTTTGTTCTTCAGCTCTAACCACAACCAACGTGCGTGAATTAACTCGCGCACATGTCAGTGGTGCGTGACTTAAGTCACGCAGAGCTTATAATGTGCATGAGTTAAGACACGCTGCATGACTTAACTCACGCAGGGATATATTTGAAAATCATGTTGGGCGCGAGTGTTTTGTGCCGGGGGAAGAGCACAATTCCAATATTTATACATATTAATACTTGTCCATGGAGCTTTAAAGCAGAGGAACCTCTTTCCACCCCAAAATTTCACTTTGGTAGTATACTTAGAAACAAAAACAGTTTTTTGGCGCCCGGAAATATACTCGCAAACAAAAATGTAGCTTTTTTAGAAATGCAGAGGATGGAGGAAGAAGTTATCTGAAATCAATCGAGTCAGCTGAGCCTAAAGAATGATTCCATGATGTGACATAACACGAAGATGGTTGCTCTTTAAGCCCCGATGTAGCTCAAAACAGACAATAGCATATCGGAAGATAGCTTCCGATAGGCTACTTTCTGAAGAAGAAAAACAGAAGTAAAAAATACACTATCAAAAGATATCTTCCAATAAAAGCTTCAGAGCAAACGGGGGGGGGGCATATAAAGCAATTATCGCCATCGAAATCCATGTCTCAATCTTAAGGATTTCGTGGGTGGTTGCTTCACAGCATGAACACAAATACAAATATAGAGAAGAAACAAAAATGATATTATGATATAGTTTCTTATTCTCAACAATAAAAACAAAATTTAATAACCCAACTCATCATGATTGAGGTCTACTTTAAAAAAAAAATTCCCAGAAACTACTCTAGATGGATTAATCTGAGATCAATGGCTTAAAGAGAGAGATTGCAATAGGCATTGTTATGTACAAACCCAAATGCTAATAATAATAGCTAAAATGACCAAAAGAATAAAAATTATTGCATTGGCTTTTTGATGACTTCTTCCACAATTCTCTTTTTTGTTTTGTTGTAACCTAATTATAAGAAGCCAAATTCTTCTCAAAATGTAATATATAGAAAAACTAGAAAATTCTTAATATTTTTTAATAACTGGACCCTTGTACAGCCCTCTCCTTATTGCAAACTCCTCAGAAGGTTGAAATTCTTCCAACCAGGTCACATCAGAAAAAGTAACTCCATCCAGTTCAAGATTACCTGCAATTCAATTTTAATGTTCACAATAATAATATTAGGTCCTATTTGCTTAAAAAACTTAATTAAGCGCTTATAGCATAAGCATTTAACACATAAGTGCTTATGTATTAAGTTATTTGGTCAAACAAAATAATCACTCTTAGAAGTTTTCATCCGTTTGTTACAATTGAAAAAAAGAGAATCTGAAAAAGAAAAGAAATAAAAAGTATATAAAAACTACTTCAAATAAGAAGCTATTTTGAATAGATTCTCTAGAAAATCATTTTCTGATAACTGATTTTTTTTTTAACAGAGTGATTTTCATTATGATAAATAAACATGAAACAGCTTCTACCTATAAAAAAATATCCTAATTATTGAATATCAATTTCTTTTTTATATTCTGCAACAAACGGACACAAATAAAGTCAAACTGTTACCATAAGCTATCTGGGAGAGCTTGGAAATAAGTTGAAAACAGCTTATGAATGTCATAAGCTGTATCCATAAGCTCTCTCAAACAATCTCGCAAGTGCATGCATCAGTATATAAGCTCAAATAAGTAAATCATACAGGCCCTTAATATAGTTAGGTAAAGTAGAAGACAACATTCACAAGTGAAACAATCAAACAGTTGTGCAAAAGATAAAAATCAGATTACCTGGAAGATCGTCCCTTTGGGATTGCTGGAAGTAACTGCAATGTCTATCATGTTCTGAAGAATAAGGTGGAGATAATATGTCAAAGATTGCACAAGGAGTTACGGCCTTAAAACAATGTATGTTTCCTCCAACGGTAGGATAAAGAACAGTTGTTGAAGTTGGTGCTGTCATATCTTTATCTTTGACAAGCTTTGCAGCTCTAGCTGTCATTGTCAATAACAAAACCAATAAGCCAAAATTATTAATCATAATCAACTCCCAAATGAGGAAGAAAAAAGAGAGATAAGAAGTTGAACGAGGACAAAAATAAGACAGCATATAGATGTAGCACAAAAACATAAGATTGAAGGTGTGTCTGGTGTCCAACACGTGTTGGTGTCAAACACCAAACACGACACTGACACAAGTCACTTCTAATTTTTTGAAATATTATCGGTGTCTACATGTCAGTGCTTCATATAGCATTTACAAAAGGAGAACTGTCATAAAAGAAAAAGATGACAGGCAAGTATACTATTCTATGAGGTAATAAAAATTATCATCATAGAGGTAAACAACTAAATAAATTTCAAAACAAAATAAATACAAAAGGTTGATAAATAACAAACCTTTTAGCCTCATTATATAGGTTTTTATGCACATTATAATTATGCCTAGGAAGGAACAAAAGTAATGGTATATTAGGTTGAATAAGGATAGCTGTTACATGATCCGTTGGTTGGGTTGGTTAGTTTGTTGAAATTGTAGTAATGAATAGGGGTAGCCTTAGAGGGTAAAGGCACTCTCAGAATTCTGATGTAAATTGAACTCTCGGTCGTAAGGGATTTGCCCTTAAAAGGTTTTTTTTTTGGACCAAAGCCATTGAAAGTTTACGACTCGGAATGATGACAGTTCATATTTCTTTTTTATTTCTTGCTGAACTAATTCCCTGTTTTTCTTTCTCCTATATTTCCAGAGGATCCCATCTCAAGAGTCTAAACAATTGGTCCAACCTATCTCTGTATAGCCAATTCCATTTTGTCATTAGAGTTATGGAGGCTAGGGCAGAGTTAATGGTGGCTTCTGTTGAGTTCTCGAAAAAAGTAGCTAGTAACCACATCGCCTAACTCGCTCAACTTTGTGAGAGCATTGCAATAGTCGATAGCAGCATCAAGCAGTTGTTATCCAGATGAAAGCATATGCAAGGGGGTTAGATTGGGATGATGATAGCAACAAGTATCCAGCAAAGATGTAAGATGAAAAAATTCCAACTGAGCAGCAACTGGCTCTTGACTCTGTCGAAGGTTGAGGTAGAATGGTGATTCAGGATATTCTTGGTGGTGGACAAAAAGGGTAGAAATTCCTGTGTTTGAGGGTGTTGACACATTGGGGTGGCTAGCAAGAGCTTGGAAGTTATTTGAGGTGCAACAAGTTCAGGATGCAAAGGTCCAGATGGAGTTTTGGAGGATGAATTGAAGACTATGAATCAATATTGGTCAATTTCAAGGAGATGTCCAGATTCAGTTTTTGCAACTTCAGGGCAATGTCAATTAGGAGGGTTGGCGACCATGTGGAGGGAAGTGTGCATGAGCTGTTTGCAACTCTCTGGAAGCATCGATGGTAGAGGAGTGCAGACTTGAAATCTTGGTGGCTCAAGCCACTGGAATCAAATAAGATCAACTTAGATATTTCATAGGGATCAGAAACAAGAGGTTAAATGCAGTATTTGTATCCATGACCCAAAGGACTTTAACAAGGCCATTGGCATGGCTAAAGATATTGAAGTAGAGAATTGTAGTTTTGCCGGGGGAGGCTTGGTGGCAAAAACAGAAAGTTGGTAAGCACTGGCACCATCCTCCTTAACCAAAAGTCAGTCACAGGGGGCAGGTTGAAGAGTGGATAGGGAAGTAGCAATACTACTGCCGCAAGGATTCTCTAACTTTCAAATTTCTACATTTCTCTCTATCTCTCTATTTGTTATCTCCCTCGTCATTCTCTCTCCACTATAAACATCATTCTATCTCCTATTTTATTATCTAGGTAGAATAAGGATGGCTGTTGGTCGACAAGTTGGTTATCTAGTTGACATTGGTGAACTCAATAGGGAAAAGGCACTCATGAGATTCTTGGTGTAAAATTGATCTCTCAGTTGTCAGGGATTTTCCCTCATAAGGTTGCAATTAACCTCGAGTCTCAGACTAATAATTCGGATTTAATCTTCTTGCTTTCTCGCAGTGCCAATTCTCTGATTTATTTCTTTCTCATACATTTTCCTAAATTCCTATCTCAGGAATCTAGCACTGCAAATGAGCAAGCTGAACAGCTGTGTTTGGGGTAAAGTTGGGGAGAATTAGTTTCTCCTACGCATGTCTACTGCAAACTATTTAAATCTAAATTCTTTTTAATGGTTTGGCAAATAATTTTTCTTGATCTCGCCTTGGCAACAAAAATGATACTGGCAGAAGGGAGCATCCAAACAAAAATCAAAGATACTCTAAATAATACAATAAGAAAGCTCTAACACCTATATAATAACTATATCAAGTGCTAGTAATACTTAACTAGTACAAGCCCAGTGCCGTAAAACTGCAGTCTGCAAACCTTGCAAGAGCAAGATTCCTAATATAATAATGCTAATAATATAATAAATATTTTAGGGTTTTATGAGTTTATTAGGAACTTAAACGTAATAATGATAGAATTGAATTCCAATAAGATACAATGTGAAATACAAAAGTTCTAATCAAATTCTAATATCCCATTTAAAGGCCTGCTATATCTAAAACAAAATATAACTCATTTAATATTCTCACTTTTGGATATTATACAAAGGACTTCCTTTCTTATTCCTGATCACTTCTATCCTGTGTCAATTGGTAAGGTTGATGAATGTAATCGAAATAGCTAGGATAAAGAGTGAAGAATTGGATTAACCATGATGTATTTTGTAGTATTTGTAATACATGCTTTGAATTTAAAAGAGATTTGGATTTAAATTATTTATCATTAAACATGATTTATTATAAGATGTTATGGCATCATTTAATCCTGATAGGAACCCCAAATTAAAGTAAATAAGAAATTGGATTATTGATTGAAAAGGATATGTATTATAAAAATGAAAAATCCCTGTAACCCCAAATCACAGCTCCTGAGAGAAGAGATAATTCTCTCTCTGCCCAAACCTCCTAGGTTCTAACTGAAAATGATTATCAACGCCCTTCCCTTATCATACCCTCTCGCTAAACCTATGGTTCCTCCCCTGATAAACTGAAAAGATCAACAATCTATCCAGCTCATTTGTTGGGCTTAGGCCCAAACCGGGTATCTAAGAGATCCATGTTGCTGACACCACCTAGCAGAAAAATCTTTTGTTGGTGTACGCTTTTAAGCAGCAACGAGAACTTAGTGCGTTTGTGGGTAGAATACGGAAAGCAATCATAATTCCGCAGGCATTTCTGAAACATATAGTCAAGCAGATGAAACCTTTGTATAGTGAAATTTCTCCAATCCATGATATCTACCTTAATGATGACAATAAGGACAATCAAGTTCAGATAGTGGAGAATCAAGGAATCATTATTAACAAGGTATTGACTTTGTTGGGATAGGAGACAAGATGAGCCATACAGTTGATCGAACTTATTCCATTGAACCTATGGTGGCCCATTTTAGATCTGTTCTACTCAAGCCGGTTTAATAATTGATTATTCCAATTCAAGATAATCAAAACATCCTTTCAAGATCTATTTAAAACCTACAGGACCGAGTGGATAAGAACTAATCAGGAGAAAGGGGGTGCTGATTTGTATTTTACATTTTATTTTTGATGATTAAAATGGAATTTCCTTGGAGAGTATTTTTTGGATTTTAGCAGGTTATGATGCTTTGTAGGTAATTTAATGCGATTAAAATAGAATTAGGAAATTTAATGCTTTGAATTAGGAAATTTCTACAATAATGTTTACTTTTTTGATCAATTTCTTATATACCTCGACACAATAGCAATTTGGTTCTAACATATACATATTGAGACCAATCCCAGCCCAAAAATGCACAATTACCCCAACCTAAAGTTGGATGTCATGTTATTAGGCTCATTATTACAGGTGTAAGGTTCCACCTAACCCATTAATATAGTGATCACTAAAGTTGGGTACATGAGTAAATAAGACAAAGTCAGTCCAAAACTATTGCAAAGTTTATATGTAAATGACCTAAAGTTGGTGTTACACTAGCATATCGAGAAAACCTAGAGGCCACGCCTCTTGATCGCAAAAATTTAGGCGAAGTTTGACGATAAAAGAACTAAATCATACAATAAAAACCTTAAAATATGCCTGTGACATGGACATTCCAGTCTTTCACGTTTAGCTAATTAGCTTTCACTTTTAAAAGGAGAAAAGCCATTCTTTAAGGCTTTTACCAAAGAGGACTAGAGCAAGAATCCAACAATTAACTAAGACTTGTTCATTTTAACTCCCCTGAGATCTAAGGCTGTCAGTGGCGGATTATGGTGGGTCAGCCAAAAATCCACCATATAAACATGGTGTTGCAGCCTATGGCGGAAACATGGCGGATATAATAGGTGTTGCAACTTATGGCAGCTGGCACAAAATCCGCCATGTTATAATGCCAAGGCAGAAATTTGACAACACTAATGAGATCATGCACTAACACCCATAAAAAGCCAAATATCCCATTGACTTTTAAATACGGCTCCTAGATTTTCGTTTTTAGTTGGATGTTAGCACAAACTGTTTTGGAGAGTGATTGTAATAAAGCATGAGACACTGCGTTCAACACTTGATGCATTCTGACTCAGATACAGAGGACTAAACTGGATAAAGCATCATAAAAGTATGAAAAATCTATAAAAAAAATGCAAACCTTCAGTTGGATCAGCTGGGCCAGGGAAATCGATCCAGTCGTAGGATTTAACATGCACTGTTCCATATATGAGCTTGCTTAGGACTGTCATTCCAGGATGATTGTGGAGAGGAATGACAGATGAGGGAGGCATGCAAAAAATTCCAATCTGATAAAGATAAAAATAAAAATAAATACTAAACTTCAGCAGTAGTTCCCAGTATGGTTTTAGTATGCGGCCCACAACCGCAATTCCGGCCGCGATATAAAGAGTTTTAAGGTCTCCACGACAGCATGACAACCACAATTTAAAACCATGGTTCCCAGAATAAAAAAAATAAAAAACAGAATTTATGAAAACAGCTAACACTGAATAAAAATGATGTGGAGATTTGAAAGTTGATCCTTACGGAGAAGCTGTCACATTCATGTAAATGTAAGTATTTGATCGGCGGTGGTTGATGGTTCCCGTTGGATTCAGGCATTTGACCGTTCCAAGTGCGAACCACTTGTGCCTCTTGTTCAAGACCTACATCTGATGGCTTCATTTTCTCTGGAACATTATGTTAAAGGTTATTACAGAAATCCCGGTTGGCATAAAACAAGCAATTAATATGTATGAAAATGTTGTAGATAGCAAACGATTTGATTTGTGACAGAACTTGCAATTCATCTTAAATTTTAAACAGAAAATGGTGACCCTTATTTCACTCTAGAAAAGAATAGAATTAGATTGTATGGAATTTCGGAGACAAAATTGTGATTTGCTCGATTCTTAAGAGTAGAACCAAGCTTAATGACAAAAATTTCATTACTAAGCCTTGAAATTGAACCTTGAGCCTTTAATTTATTCAACAAGACAAAACCTTAAAAGATGAGAAAAACCAACGGCTTAAAGTTTTCTAGATATAGTATAGAACAATGAGACAGTTTTTCGGATTTGTACCACACCTCATGAAACAATCCTATCGGTTACAAAACAAACTGGATTGGACAAACATTAAGCAAACAATACTCGGTCAATGAGATCACAAGCAATAAGTCAATATGCACTTTAAATACGTGGTTAACGAAATCAAATGTTTAAAACACTCAAAAAAACAAAACTACAGCATTGAAGATAAAAATATGCACGTATAACAAAACGACAAAAATAATTTATCCAAAAAAACGACAAAAAATAATTAAGTAAAACAATTAATATACCTAACTTCTCGCAAACTTTTGAAATGGCTTCTTCCGACACGGGTCCATTGGGTGAAAAAGATGACCTGCATAGCCTATACAGTCTCTGTACATAATATGGCATCTTGTAAAGGAGTGATAAACTTATCTACTCAGAACAATGCCGCAGATTCAGAACACCGATAACACTTTGTAAGCAGCTTATCAATTGCGATCGGGACTGGATATACAATTGGATAACAACAGTATTTTAGTCTCAGAATCAAACCAACGGTAATGAATCTGAATACTTGATGTTGTTCCCTCACAGCTATTTTAATTATGGGCCTATTAAACAAGAAAAAAGCGATAACAAAGCCAAAAAAATAAATGAGTCTCACTTCACACATTGATATCACAATTCACAAGTCTATAATAACAAATCACTACATGATCAAATTTGTTTCTCTAAATACATCAAGAAACCAAAACACTGAGATTCAATTACATTTTGCCCTATAGTTTCTCTAAATACACATCACAAAAACCAAAACAAACAAACAAAAAAAATCAAATTTTACATACAAATCAACAAACCCTACAAGTTTTTCACAACCAAAAACCAAATCACTTCATTATTTTCTCACATCCACTAAACAAAACATACCCTACAAAATCTAACAAAAGTTGCAAAACATCATTTGTTTTCACAAAAAACAAAACAACCATAGAATATAATCATTAACCAATATACTGTTAAAACATGAAAAGATTCACAAAAACAATAATAACCTTAAAAAAAATCAAAAATTGAGATTGACCCACTTAAAGTTTTAAGCTGAAAAACCTTGCAAACACATAAAAATAAAAAATTTAACAAAAATAAATAATGGGCTATGAGATTCCAAAAAAATAAAATATACATAAAAAAATTATCAAAGAGGGTTGAAAAAATGGATGTGAATAAAGAAAAAAAGTACCTGTGAAACCCATTACTGAGAAGGGGAAGAAGGGTAGATGAAGATTGAAGAATTTGAAGTAAGTAAAGGATCGAAAGAAGGTAATAAAAACGAATGAATAGAAAGGAGAAAGAGTAGAAGAAGGTGAAAAACATTAAAGATTATGGGCCCATATAGTATACAAAATCTTTAACACGTCATCATAAAGTTTTTAATTTTTTTGATTTGGTTCTTAAATTATTTATTTACCTTCTTCTCTAAAGTTTATGTGATTTGTAACCAAAAAAATGTTTATGTGATTTCATAAGATTTTTCATCTAAGAAGGTTTTTTTAACTACAGCTGTATCTTAGTTAGCTTAACTTCACTTTTGATCACTTTTTTGTTTTTCTTGGTAGCTGTATCTTAACAAGTGTTTATTTTATTTTAGTTTAATTCAAATAATGAAATTGAATACAATAAGAGAAAAATATATTATGTTTGATTTTACTTGCATGATTTTGAAAGTGATGTGAATACACCGATTAACGGGTTGGATTCTCTAGTGCGACTTACTTTAAACGGTCTTTTATATATGTTTTTCGCTTTTTTGTTTTTGTGTTTCTATCTATTTTAACGCGGTATCTTTTATTACCCTTAAAAAATTTGTTGTAGTTGTCTAAAGTCAAGTCTTTGTTGTATGGTTCCCTCTGCTATACATGTTATTCCCTTTCTATTTTTCGCATGTTTCCATCTAGTTTAACGTGATATCTTTGTAGTAACTCTTAACTTTTTTGGTGTAGTAGCGTAAAGTCATATCTTTGTTTTATGGTTCCATCTTCTATATATGTTGTTATCTTTCTATTTTTCTCGTGTTTCCATCCATTTAAACACGGTATATTTCATTACCCTGACTTTTTTGGTGTAGTTGTCTAAAGTCATATCTTTGTTGTATGGTTTCATCTTCTATATATGCGATTTTTTTCTATTTTTCTCATATTATATATTTTAACGCGGTATCTTTTGTTGTCCTTGACATTTTTGGTGTATTTGTCTAAAGTCATATCTTTGTTGCATGGTTTAACGACAATAAATAAATTTATCAAGTGCAACACATAAGATAGGCAAATGCAACACATAAGACCACAATCATCTATATATGTTATTCTCTTTCTTAGTTTATTTTTGGTTTAAACACATTTTTCACCCCCTAACTTTTAAAGTGTAGCAATTTTGGCCCCTTATTAAAAAAAATAGCCAAAGTCCCCCACCCCCCCCACCCCCCAGTCCCTCAAACTTTGGCCCACTCACACTTTTTTCATTGGTCTTGAGCTACTCACATTTTTCAAATGGTGAAAATTGCTGCAAAACCCTATGGTGCCATTTGCACCTTACTTTCAACTACTTCATTAAAAACAACTATAAATTTAAGTGAACAAAGTTTGCAACAAATTA
>Ga0315914_1003129_pt1 | contig 25214 bp, 16 predicted proteins | sample MpolenodulesMG_FD_203920 | JGI IMG/M metagenome (GOLD analysis project Ga0315914, IMG submission 203920) | Medicago polymorpha root nodule microbial communities from Los Angeles, California, United States - elongated nodules | ecosystem: Host-associated > Plants > Roots > Nodule | place: USA... | reverse complement strand
TAAATGATGGTATTGAGGTGTCAAGGTCTGGACCTCATTCCGTTGGCACTTGGATACTATCATTTTAAACCAAGACCAACAAGAATTTAACCTTTTGAATGGAACAAAAGGACTTCTTGACGAATGTTGGAGTTCTGCTGCTTAGCAAGTTTGAATTTGCCCAATTCAGAGGCAAGACAATTGTTGTAGTTGGAAGGTGCATTCCCGGATGTAATGAATGTACCTTTTTATTCGAATTTATTCAATATGCAATTTTTATTCGAATTCACGCTGTCGCAATTTTAATTATTCGAATTCACGTTAGATTTAATTAGTTTTTATTCGAATACGCAATTATTCAAAATTCAAACATAAATCTAATATAAACCTAAACCTAAACAATTCTAACCTAAACATAAATCTAATATGTCATAAAATCAATAAAACCTATATAATCGAAATTTAACAAAAAAAAAAAACAATTCAACGACAAAACAACAATGCAATATGATTCAAATAACTTACTTGTTTTTGTGTTTGAAATTGGTTTGGAATGGCAGAAAATCGCATCTATTAGAATAAAAAACGTAACAATAGAGTTTTGGAAACTCCTATGTCTGTTCTGTTCTTATAACAAAACCTCGGCAGTTAACTGTCGAGGGACATTTGAGTAATTTACTCGTGTTTTTCCAGCCCTATCAAATGTGTCAACAACAATTTTCTTGTGGCTAACATTTTTACGATTGTTACTACTTATTTAGTTTCCTAATTTGCATTTGATTCCATTTTTTAATGCATCAGAGCGTGTTTTGAATTCTGTCACTTTATCTACATGATTTGTACTGTTGTTCTTCTCTCCATTTCATATTATTTGTCTAATACATTATTTAAAAATAACAAATATCAATTAAATTATTAATTACTGGGTAAATATTTTCCCCCTAAAATACCAATGTTAACCAACATGGTATTAAGATTGTTGGTAACATAGCTCTCTTCGGGGAAAAGAACCAATATTCAATTTCTGGAATCGCCTGTTTGAGAGGCATCGCAGCTCAGGGTATAAAAAATCACACGTCTCATTACCAACATAAGGATTAATTTCATAACAAATTCAAAGGAAATAAAATTTATGGGGATACCGCAGAGGATGCAATGGTAGCCAAATGCCTATAACGTTGTAGGTTAACTAAAAATCGACAATTGCTTTTTTGACCGAAGTTCTTAACAACACAAGTAAATTACTAAAATACCCCTAGTGGTAGTTAACTACTGTTGAGTTATAACTACAAAACCAACGGCAATTAACTGCCGCTGAGTTTTTTGGTCTTTTACTTGTGTTCCTAGGACATTTTGAATGTCAAAATAGCAATTGTCCTAAAAATCTGCCCTTGTTATAAGTTTCAGATTGTACTGGGAGCCAGTAATACTTGAATAGGCTTAGCCACATGGGCACAAATGCATCAAATTCTTAACCCAAATTTTTTATAAGCAAACTTTCAAAACTTGTTCGACATTGTAATTACATGAACTTGTAATACATTTTCATTTCCTTTCACTTATTAAATTTTGTTAAAACGTTTTTTTCTAAAAATTTGAGGTGAATAGAGAACATTTGAAGTATGCAAACTCAATGGAAAGATTAAAGATGGCATCATTTGTTTTAAAATAAAGATGGTGCTCACTTTAAAGCCTTCATCTTTTAGTTTTCAAATTATAAAATACATATTCGTGACTATAATAAAGAAATAGACAAGAGTTCCCTGCAGTCAATTCCGTATTCACACATTCGACACATCCACAGTCGTTGGACCTAGATCGGACGGTCCAATTTCAAGCTTGTTTTTTTTAAAAAAAACAAATTAAAAACTACACAGAATCTGGACTTTTTGATCTTTGATCCAACGACTGCGGATGACCGAATGCAGCGAAACCTTGACAGCAAAGAATTTGATTTGCTAAACCACTGAGCTGGATTTACTATGATTTAACGCCTACTCGTGTAAATCAACAAACAAAACCACCAACACTCAACTAATGGTCAATGTCTAGGTGATAGGTATTTGGACCAACATCTCAGTGAGCATATGATATGCGACTCATCAATCATGGGGCGTACTAAGAAAAAATGTGATTCAATCACAAGGCGTGTTATGTTTAGAAAAATTTGAGAATATTTGATCTTTTAAAGTTTTCTAGCTATATAAGAAGATCTGTATTGATGTTCATCAGATAACTACCCAGGATCATCATCCAATAAGCACAACAAAAATGACAGGGGACATAGAGAATAGCTAGCACATGTAGCAGTTGGAGACAAACCAGAAGCCCCGTATTATTTGAATGTGGCTATTAACCAGTTGCCACATTAACCAACCTAACATGATTAGTCATTTCTCCTTCTTATTGCCACCTGTAGAGTTCTGCTCAGTAAGCATTTTCAAAACGTTTACCAATGCTTGCAAACGATCCCATATGCTAAGACCATATAGCGCTTCAACAAGTGACTCCTGAAATTCAAATCCATTTTCTGCCACAGGATACTAGGACAGATGAAAAGTGCGTCTCAGTAGATATCCACTAACAATGTAGTTTGTATGATATAATGAAAGGCTTTTTAGACAGACCTGAATAGGCTTTGGTATCTTGGTCTTAATGAATGGCCACCATCTATCTTCAACTACTGACTTTACAAGGCAGCATGCTCGCAAGCCTTCAACACCACCGAATCGTCCAAATCCACTGTGTTTTACGCCCCCAAATGGCAGAGACTGGAAAATCAGAATGCAACTTTACTTCAATGGAAATTTAAAAAGGTATACGCAGGTTGAATTAGGAACATATACTGACAGTACTAAAACAAAATGTACAAAATTTTGTTAATAAAAAAAGAAAAAATAATAATGACCGACTGAACCAATTGCATTTAAACCATGATTCTATCCAGTTCAAGCTAGTTCTATAGGACTGTGAAAACCGTTAGATTGGCCGGTCTAGTCTGGATTTCACAACCCTGCTCCTAATATTTTAGTTGTTTCTCTTGTTCTTTAGCAATTGGATGATATCAACAAAGCACACATCATATCACGCTACTACTAGGTCCCTTTCAGTTGACACGCAAACATGGAGCGAGAGATAAACTATTTAAAATCAAATTTTACCTGACACATGTAATTCGATGCAAAATCATTAACTGCAGCGACCCCACAATGTATATGAGAAGCTATCTCTCTGGCATGACTTTGACTGCCTGAGAAAACAGCACAGCTGAGCCCATATTTTGAGTCATTAGCAAGCTTGATAACCTCTTCATCAGAGCTAAACTTCATTATCGGCATGATAGGTCCAAATGCCTATAAGTCAAATGCACAGATGAATCTAGTAAGCAGCTGTTGGAGCATACAAGATAGAAAGACATTCTCAAATAATAGTTGGTTGCACTACATGAGAATCAGTTTTCAAATTTCAAAATCTCCAATACTTGCAGTAAAGGTTTGCTACCTCTTCTTGCATCAATTTCATTGAGTGGTTCACATTCACAATCACAGTAGGGGGAAAATACTGATCAACAGCATCTTCGCCTATATGTCCAAAACTTCCACGTGCAACAATTTCAGCTCCTTTGTCTAAAGCATCATTTACAAGACCTAGAAGCTTTTCAGAATGTTCATGCATGCATAAAGCTCCCATATCATACTTCCCAGCAAGTGGTGGGCCCTGCAAGAAATCATTAACCAAAAGCCTTAAAGAACGGACTTCTTAATACTAAATATTTTGCGGAAGACCCCTATGCTCCATTAATAAGTGAAAATATAGTTCTTGCTCATACAGAAGTCCTCTTCAATGTTAATACAATCTGTGGGATTTATACAACTTCATGACATTTTTGTCCCTTTCTCTCATCAGTATATCTATTATCTAATCATAGATCCCAACTTCTCAGTGTTAGTTTTTTGAAGAATAACAATCATTTCTCAATTTGCCATATATTAACACTTCAATCTAATAAATAACCAATCTATGTCTCTTTATTTCTTTCTCTTCCCTCCTCTAAGGAAAATAGAAAACGAGGCATGCAGAAATGCAACAAAAATAGAGGAAAAACAACATATCATGAATCATACAACCGTCTTGCGAAATTTCATAATAAACTAGAACCAATGTAAAGTTAAGCTGGTGGATTTGTGATATAGCAATTCTGTAAGAATCAAGTGCAGGCAAATGTGACAAGAAGCCCATGTTGACTTGGAAAGAAATTGCACAAGACAGATGTTACAAATGAAAGGTCATGAAAAAACACTTGCATAAACACTTACAGCTGTAACAGATTTTATGATTTTGGTAACTTTGCTGACAAAAGATTGATAAATGTTCCTATGGACATAAAATCGTTCAGCACCAGCACAGTTCTGCCCACCTGACTGAAGAACAGCCCTGACAGCAATTTGAGCAACCTACATTCAGCAGATTAGTGAGTGTTCAAACTATGGAATTCAACAACGAATGCATAATGGGGAAGGTATTCATACATGGTCCACATCTACGTCTTCACAAACAATGAATGCATCTTTTCCACCAAGCTCTAGTGTAACTGGTATAAGGGTCTCAGAAGCATTTTTCATTATCTGCATAAAAGAGCAAATGATATCATCAACGTGCAAAGATTACTCATTGCATGGAACATCTCGGAAAGAATAGAAGAAGCATATACAGAAAAGTAGACAAAAGCCCCAAACTATCTCACTCACTGATTTTGCTTAAGGAGCGTTGCTGTTTAGACTAGAGGTACACTACAACTTTTGATGTTACTCTTTTCTTTTGTGAGTACAGAATGGGGCTTCAGCTGCTCCAAATGCTACTCTAAACATTGACTAAGTATTCAAGGGAAATTCTTTACTAAACATATATGATGCATAACATATCATAAACTATATTTTCAGAATCATAAATAAAACTACTATGTGATGCAATTCACAGAAGACAGGACAGGATGAACCAATTTGATTGGCTTAAGGAACCATACCATCTTACCAACCCCAGGTGATCCAACAAAAATGACTTTATCCACAGAAGACACCAGTGCTTCTCCTGTTTCACCAAACCTGGTAAGAAAGGTCCAATTGAGATTATAGATGCAGACATGACTTTGAAATTAAAGGAAAAAAGGGAGGGTGCAAAATAAGGCTCTACCCTGTTATCACCTCAACAAGGTCCTCTGGAGCTCCTATGGCAGCAAGGGCTGATTGGATGATCCGGAAGTAAAAGCATCCAGACCAACTTGCATGTTCTGATATCTACAATCAGAATCACAAAGATTTCTGTCAAACTGAAAAATATAAACACAGAGGAGTAGGTATTGCATGTTGCAGAGTCTCAATTTTTAGTATCAAGTGTTAATGGAACATTGTTAACTGTCAGGCTGCCAGACAGTTAACAATATCTACTTTCACAAAACATGGTAATACATCCATATGATGAATAATTTTAGAGAAGGTACTACACAGTACATATTAGGTCATTTTATACCTTAATCACAATGCCATTTCCAGAAAAAACTGCTGCTAGCATAGGGTTAAAAATATTATGGAAGGGATAGTTCCACGACACAATGGCCCCAATAACACCAAGGGGGTGAAACTCCACTCTGGCTCTCTTATGAAGCATTGATCTTCCAGAGGATCTGCATGTTTTTAATGTATTGCAAAACAAAAAGTGGTCATGAAAGTGAATTAGCTAATTTGCGATATTAACACAGAAACATTCTTTATTTACATGAAAAAAGAAAGAAAAAAAAACTGTAGGATATAAGCAAAAGAAAGCCTACAGTAAAGAACAAAGAAAATAAAATGATAGACAATTTAACACAAGTCAATTTAAGCATAGAAAAGAGTCAATTTAAGCAGAGAAGAGTCGATTACTGGGATTAGTGGGAGGGGGTATTGTTTTCTTTTGAATAAATAAAGACATGCAGAGAACTACTGGTGTTTTCAGTCTAAAGTAAGATGATAAAATAATTAGTAAAACACAAAAAAGATTGAGACAGGTACCTGTACTCAGGTTTCAAACATTTTTCACCCTCCGACAATAGCCAATTTATCTTCTCACATGTTGTCATTATTTCTCCTAGAGAAGCATCTACCATTGTTTTTCCAGTATCACGTGAAGATATCCTAATAAAAGGACACAAGTTAGAATTTATCTCATATTGATATTCTTATGCAACAAGCCCAGTTCAAATCTATTTTTCAGATTTAACAATTAAAACTATGCTAAAAACTGCATGTTTGCGAGGATGCCACAACTCACAAGTGCAACATTACATAAGTTTTCTCTTTAAAAATAAAAATAAAAATAAAAATAAGACTTAATTGCACTTTTGGCCCCCAAAGTTTCACAATTGTGCGATTTTGGCCCCTCAAGTTTAAAATGAGTGATTTTAGCCCCTGATGTTTGCCCCTTTTACCCTTACTAGACCCCATGGATGTTTTGACTAAAAAATAATAACGTGGCTAATTGTAATGACGTGGCATTTCCATGTGTTCGCCAATGTTAAAATCAACATTTTTTAAAAAAGAAAATTCAAAAATAAAAGAGGAGGAAATCAGTTTTTTTTTTCCACAGATTGAACTTTTAATGATTTTTTATTTTTTTTATTTCTGCTAAATTTTAATTAATTTTTTCACATATGAACTACTCTACAGAGCACCCCATTTCTTCCATAGATAGTGTCCCCACCTCCAACCAAGCCTCCTATCTGCTAATATATAATTGCTTATCCACTAGTACATTGTGATATATTAAAATATGTTATAAGTAGGATATGATACAATTGCATTAAACAGTAGAATCAGACACTTAGATATACATGTTGCATGCGTATTTTTATCAACGCTGCATTTGTTGTGGCTAATTTGAGTTTTTGGACTAGTATGATCGAGTATTAGTTTGGTTCACACATTTTCTGCGGTATGTATAGACGATTAAGTTGAGACTTTATGGTTATTGGCTCCAAACTTGAAAGAAGGGAAGGGGGAAACTGAAACTAGAGTGAAAATTAAGAAGGAAAATTATTGGTAAACGTAAAATAAAGAGGGAGTGTGAAAACAATTAATTAAAATTCAGCAGAAATAAAATAAAAATAAAACTGATTTCCTCTTTTTTTTTTTAAATTTAAAAAAAATGTTAATTTCCACATTGGTGAGCACAGAGATATGTGATGTCATTGAAATTAGCCACATCATCTTTGGTCAAAATGTGCATGGGGACTAGTAAGTGCCAAAAGAGGCAAACTTAAGGAGTCAAAATCACTCATTTTAAACTGGGGGGTGGGGAATTGCACAATTGTGAAACTTGGGGGGCCAAAAGTGCAATTAAGCCTAAAATAAAACTAACACCTGATCTTCAAACTATGACCATAGATTGAAGTGGTCTTACTCGCAAATAAGTGCTTGATGTTTAATTATATACTTCAGTAGTATACGTAAAAACTGGCGCCTTTGTTTGAAGCTGGTCTTTGCCCACATTTTTTGTGCCTTCCGTACTTTTTCAATTCGCTCCTTGACCTATCCATATCTCAAATTAGTACAAGATAACTATGGCAATACATTAACCCATGAATGAATTTAGTCAAACTGGTATAATATTTTATGAACACTCTTGCAATAACTTTGTTCTTATTCATATTTATGGCTTCTTGAGTGCTGGCATAACCCATAAGAAATACAAGTGAACCAAACAAACTCACGAGCTACTCAGCCCAACTAGTTTTATTCCCTTTGATATTTTTCTATCTCTGTAGAAATTTTGAAGTTTCTTATTTCTAAATACAATACTTGCATAAACATTAAATAAATAAAAAAGGAGTTTAATGACTATGCGCTAAGAGGGTATCAAAAAATTTACACAATCATCCTATCATATATCTCACCAAGTAGATATCTGATGAGATATTTTTAGAAGTAATATAACAAAGGCATCCTGGTGAGTTATGATTAGAAGACTATGTAAACTTTTGACACTATCAATTAAAAAAAATACTCCGTTCAAATAGGCATTGTGCATCTAAAACTACTAGTTCCTTGCTAGCTTAGCTACACTATGCATCATATTCCAAATATTTCATGGCCGCTTGCTTGTCAGTTAGTTAAATTATGCATCACAATCATAAGTTTCTTGAGAAACAATAAGCATAGGCTCACAAACCTCATCCGGCGCCAAAGCCGGAAGAAATCCCAAATACTTCATGGTGGCTGGCTCATAGCACTGAACTTTCTTGCCCGATTGCTGCGCCGTTCCCCTTGGAGGCACCTGATTAAAAAACAATTGATCAACTGGATTCTCCAAAAAGGGGGGAAAATTACAAACCACTAACACTAAGGCCCTGTTTGGATAAACAGCTTAATTAAGCGCTTTGTATAAGCTATTTCTATAATAAAAGATAGCATAATTCAAATTTCATATAAGCTAGCTATACATTGTTTTCATAAGCTATTATGGAGAGCTTACAAAATAAGCTACAAACAACTTATGGACATGTCATAAGCTGCTTCCATAAACTCTCACAGTCTGTTTGGATTGGCTTATTTTTGAGCTTATGAAAAATAGTTTATACAAATAAATAAGCTTTTATGTTAATTCGTAAGTTCTCGTTAACGAAAATTGTATTTTCATAAGCTATTTTTTCATAAACTACCTTGACAAGCTTATGAGTAATACATAAAAGCTTATTTATTTGCATAATCTGTTTTACATAAGCTAAAAAATAAGCCAATCCAAACAATAGTTTCATAAGTGTCTAAGCCATTGTCACTAGATAAACTCAAATCCAAACAGTCCATAAGTTGTAGCACTAACACTTCTGATAGAAGACGTGTTCGGTGTCAGACACGACACATGTCGGTGTCAGACACGACACATGTGATTGCGTTTAATTAATAGTTTAATTACTATGCACTGACGGTGTAGAGTTATTTTACACATGCATCCAATGTTGAATATTCATTAATTGACGTGGCAACACATCATTAAATGCATACGTAAAATAATTTTACACCGACAGTGTTTACTAATTAAATGTTTAAGATTTTTTTCAAAGTTTTACCAGTGTTGATGCATCTGTGGCAGTTTCGTGTCAGGTGTCAGTGTCGTGTATGCTGTCGTTTGCTTGACGAGAAAAAATTAAATCAATTCGTCATCACAGTTTACAATCAAATTGAACTCTTATTTCAAATTTCAAATCCAAATGTAAAACCAAACCGATCTAACAAAATTAAATTAAACACATCATCAAGATCTCAATTATCCAAGTATCAAAGAAATGTATGAAAAAAAAATAATTGCGTCACATCACTACTCACATATATGAAATTATTCTCCTGCGATTGGTTTCCAACTTCCAAAACTGCAATTAACCAAACAAAATCAAAATCAACACTACATTTTAACCGTTCACAACAAATTCACCAGCAAAAGAGTGAACGAAGAAGATTACCATCGGAAGCATCAACGTCGATCGAAGGAACTTTAGGAGGAATGAGAAGGAGAAGAAACTTGCAGATAGCGAAAGCGAATGCAAGAACGAGAACGGACCACCAAAACGCCATTGGAGGAAGAAAAGAAAACTGGTTCGTTAGGGTTTGGAAGAAGGTTCTAGAGAGTTCTATTTCTGTTGGAGGAAAATGCTATGAATGAAGAAGAGAGTGATGGATGCATAATATATTATTGATGTAGTTTGATACTATGGACAATGGAGAAGGAAACTATTAAAAAAAGGGAGAGAAATTATTTATTAAGTATAAGATGAAAGTAAGGAACAAAGTTTGATTCTATGGTGTAGTGATGATATTTAATTCAACTTCTTTACTTTAGTTGAGTTAGTGAGTGTGTGTGTTTCTTTACAATTTTCATCAATGAGAGAAAGGTATAAATTAAGTAAGACTTAACTTATATTTATGAGATTCAAGTTTTTTTTAAGGGCCTTTCAAAAAAAAAAGGGGGTTATGAGATTCAAGTGAGTTTTTTTTTTTTTTTTTTACAAGATGAGATTCAAGTAAGTTGTTTCTATAATTTTAATTTTGTCTTTAAATATAACGAATTTTGATTTTAATTGTTAGAAAATAAGATTGGATGTTTTTGTTTTTCATTCTTCAAAAAAATATATTTTATTTTTTGTTTTTAATGGATAATTTATGTTCATGTTAATGTTATGATATTTTTGTTTACTCATCTATAATTTTTTTTTTTAGGGAACTCATCTATGGTTATATTATTATCTTCACCAAATGTCAAGAACATGTCTAACCCATGTATCCTATCATATGAAATATCTTTTTTTTTTTTTTTGTAGATAGAAGAGATGGTCAAACCATCATAAACTCACACACACAAAGTGGAGATACCGGAGTTCAAACCCCGATCATGACGTCTGACCTAACAATTTCAACATTTTTACCAGTTGAGCTAGGACTTATGAGACATCATATGAAATATCTAACACATGTACGATTGTATTAAGCTTATGAAATGTCAATAATATATCAAAATTATGTTCATTTTGGATCAAGAAATCTTGGAAGGGGTGAAAACATCACATTTTATTATTTATGGATTAAAATCAAAATTTGTTAAACATGCTTTTTTTTATACATGCTTTTTTTTTATTTAAATTTTCCGGAGTAAACGTGTGACATATTTATTGATCGTGGCCGTTCATTCTCAAATCAACGGTCAAGATTATTTAAAGATTATTTTGTAAAAGTGTAATGTCATGTGGTTAGTTGTGGTAATATTAGATTGAAATGTGATCATTTTAGAAGTTTGTAATTTTTCAATTGTTTTTTGTTATAGATGTATGTATGTATAGATCGAACCATGTAAATATAAATGTGAAAGTCAAAGGTATGTGACAAAATCTCCCACTCAACAACCAATGGAGAAACGCAATTGTCGTTGTCGTTAGTGTTTTGCTTTAGAAATTGCTTTGTTTGGCCTCCAACGTTATGTTATGTCCCGTGAAACATTCTCATTCTCATTCCAATACATCATAACAAAAAATCAAAATTAATTACATCAAAACACCCATTTACACATAATTACACAAGTGAAGAACAATCAATGGCAAATGCAAGGAGAATGGGCATAGCTATGGATTTCTCACCATGCAGCATTAAGGCTTTCAAATGGACAGTGGATAACATTGTGAAAGAAGGTGATAATCTCATTCTTATTATCATTCGTCCAGAAGAGTATGAGCATGGGGAAATGCAGCTTTGGGAAGTTACTGGCTCACGTAAGTAATTACAATCTTCTTTGCTTTTACTAATTATTAGAGAAAGGAAAAGTATTATCAATTAAAGTGGTATATTGTGACTTTACAAATTTTCTTGGCAAATTTTGAACCATGCTCTTTAAAGTTACAATGTCAAATACTCAAATTATTCATATAAATTGACACTCCATAGACATAGACATGCATAATCACGTAAAAAATGTGTTCTCTCAATACTTAAAATACAAAAAATATTCATTTACATATGTGTTTTTCGTGATTTTCTTCACGTGTGTTTGGATTGTTGAAGAGTTTGACAAAATTACATTGTGTCATCTTAATTTTGACAAACACTAGGTGTCATCCTGTTTTTGTCATACTCAACGTGATCTTAAATAGAAGAAAAAAAAATCATCTTTGGACATTCAAACACGCCATTTATACATTGAAAGAGAAAGAAATAGATAGAGTGATTTGATAAATGTGATATATTGGTGATGTGATAAAAGAAAGATAAAACGAAAAATGAGGTAGATGTAACGAACGAATAAAATGAGTTTTTATTGGTAGATATATGCATTTATCATATGAACTATTCATTTTAATCTGAAGGTTGATAAAAACTACTTTCATTCTCACATATAAATTCCATGATGATTACTTTTTATTTACATGGAAAATTATCGAACCATGTATTATAAAAGCTACAATTCAATCCACCTGGATTGATCTGTTGGCTTGTGGTATTCGCTTGAGACTTTAGAGTGTACTCCTCTTCGACGTCTTAGATTTGATTCTCCCTGATACCAGTTTGGATGGACTAGTTTAACTTTTTTATAAAAAAAAAAACTACGATTCTATTTATTTGGGTTTCAATTTGACGTTCATCATGCAGCTCTCACACCTCTGGCAGAGTTCACTAACTCCGCGCTCTCAAAGAAATATGAAATCAAACTCGACCCTGAAGCACTTAAAATTGCTACAACCGCCATAGAGCAAAAAAAGGTAACATTTAAAATTTGATCATGTAGTTATAGATCATTGTTTTATTCATATATATTATTAATAATGTAGGTTTTATTTTAGTAACTTTGAGATTTTGTGTGGCATAGGTTGTGGTACTAGTAAAGGTCTTTTGGGGAGATGCTCGTGAGAAATTATGTGAAGCAATTGAACAAGTACCTCTTGATAGTCTTACCATGGGGAACAGAGGCCTTGGCACCCTTAGAAGGTAGATATACCACCTTAACCTGAAATTGAGAGTTTCATTTTTTAATGATATTTCATTGAATATTTCACTATATTGTTTTTTTTCTAATGGAATCCGATGCATTAATGTTAGTTTAATGTTTTTTTTTCCCAGGGCGATAATGGGAAGTGTCAGCAATTATGTAGTGAATAATGCTTCTTGTCCCGTTACTGTGGTGAAGAGTTCAGGACAACACCATTAATTAATTTTTCTAACTAATTTGATATAGGAATAAACATGTAACTTGTTTGATGTTTTTAGTGGTTTTGCATATAGTTTGTTTTCAGCCTGTTTAGGAAATAAATGTAAGAAAATGGTTTTGTTTGTACTACAAGTGTCCCTAGGTTCATATATAATGAATTGTGAGTTCATGAGTTTGACATTGCATCTTTGACCGTATGTATCATTAAATAAGAAATGAAATCCTAGTGTGCATTTACCTTCTCTTTTGATCATTTCAATGTATTTCTCTCATTTTTTTATTAAGAGAAAATGACTTTTATTTGAATCTAGTGTTTTTTTTTGTTGACAAGTTTTGAATCTAGAGTGTTAAAGTATACAAATGTTAAATTATGTAAAATTATAAGTAAGGATACCAACCTATCTCTAGAGAAATCAACACTAATAAAACTATGGCATATAAAACAATTGGCCTCATTTAGGGTGTCACGTCAGTGTAGACTAAATCAAAATTGGTCTTAGGAACCAAAACTACCACAGATGCAAAACTTAGGGGGCGGTTTTGTAGTTTTTTTCTTAGTGGACCAAAATCGCAACTTTGGAAAAGTTAGGGGGCTAAAATTGTTATTAAGCCTTTCTTGAATAAACCCACTTGGATTGGCCTAGTGGTATTGACTTGGGTCTTGAGATTTTGTTCCTCCTCAAGGTCTCTGCTTCAATTCTCTCTAGTACCAATTTGAGTGGGTTAATTTAGCTTCTTTAAAAAAAAAGTCTTTCTTGAATAATTTGCATATGAAAAATGCCTAAAATATTTGTCATTGAAAAAATTAAGATTCATTTTTCTAATACGCCTCTTTTCCACTAAAATATCCATTGATATCCCGGAAAATTACTTGATTGCATTTGAAATGCCAAAATTTATAGTTTGTGCAAAAATTTCGTCTAATATGCAAATCATAGTTTGGGAAATCGAAAGTCTTTAGTATTTGTTTCATGGATCTAAAAAATAAATCCAACGAACGTGAACTTGATAATTTGTTACATTTTTGTTTCAAGTTTTAACAAATTATGATTAAATACTTTCTACCCTTACAAATGCAGTTTACTCATACTTTTCTCGCTTGTTATTCTCATGCCAAGGATGGAAATTTTATGTTCCCATAGAATAAAATAACCATAAATTCTCACTCACATATCATTTTAACACATTTATTTTATACTTTTATAATTATCAATTTAAACAAAATTTTAAAAAAATTCTAAGAACTGAAATTACTTAGTGAACACATTGATAGGAATAAAATTCATGGTACTAATGTTGGAAGGAATAATATTTTCTAGGATTCTGATACAGCTATGAATGATTTCTCTTAGACTTTGTTTGCAAGTTTGGAGGGGAAGGGAGGGAAAGACTGAGAAAAAAATGAATGAGCAAGTGGAAGAAATAGAGAAAAATGGGAGGGGAAAGCTTTGGGGGTTAACTTTTCTTCATAATACTAAAACCTCCACATTTGAGGAACTAAAAAATTGTATTGGAGAAGAGTTTTGGAGGATTTATATGAATTCGTCAAATTTAATCTACGTTGTTATAATATTTTTAAAATAAAAAATGCATTAATTTATCATTCTCTAAAAAACTACTTTTTTAATTTTTTTGAAAGATTGTTCAATTTTCCCTCATATTTTCCACCCCTCAAAGTCTTCCTTTCTCCTCCCATCCAAACTCGCAAACAAAGCCTTATAGTTGTGGACTCAGATTATTATGTAGTGGCACAACTAATTGAAAATTTTCTATAAACCCTTTTATTTACTCACAGACCCCTTAAACTCTCAAAAATAACCTTCAATTCATAAATCCAAAGAGGTTCAGTGCTTAACTCACGAACCACAACAACCAATAGTTACAAATCGAGAGGAGAATTTTTAGGTATATGAGGAACCAGTGAGAAATTGAAGGGGATTATAGAGTAACTTTCCAATTAATTTGCAATCCATTGTGTGGAAGCCCAAGAGAGGGGTTCACACACAATTAGAAGTTTTTACACCCAAGTAACTAGTGTGGTTTTGTGACTGAAAAGAGAAACTAAAAATAAAATATGAAGAGATACATAAAGTGAGTACATGAGGGGATGAAGGTAAGAAAAACACAAGAATAAAATAAGACTCTTAAGACTTAGAATTTCTAAGATAAACTTAGTAAGAAATTCTTAAGTGTTCTATGCGCTTTTGAATTCGACAGAGTAAAGGCAGATTTAAAATTGCAGAGTCTCGTTTTTATTCTTCAAGTCTTCTGCTTCTTATACAGGCAAGGATTTGAGAGACGTTAGAGAGGTGTTGTCGCATTAAGAGTTGTTGAAAACCATCAAATCAAAGACGTTGGAATGTTGTATGATATGGTTAATGTCGTTTTAATAGACATTCGAAATCCATTACTGCAAATAGAATTATCTGTTTCTTTCCCTTTGTCCACAAATTTGACTAAACACGTGATTTAGAAGAAAACATATTGTACTTTTTGAAAGTGGCGTTTCTCAGAAGAAGACAAAGATGTGGCTTCCGGGTCCCTCGGAGTCTGAATGCCACAGAGTCTGGGTGACTTCAAGTCTGAGTGACTTAGACTTGGAGTCAACATGCAAGAATCACATATTAACATATTAACTTGGAATATGGGTGATTCTTCACTAGCTTCTGGGGTGACTTTTTCTTTTCCAATCTAACATGTTGACTTTTAGTTGACCTTTCTTCAGATCTTTTACCAAGTCTTTTAGCTTCTCTTGTGATTCTGATGCTCTTATATATGTTCAGACCTTGTTAAATTTTAATCTATGGTTATGCACACTTAAACACATATTAACATATTCAATTGTTTTTTAATACTTTGTTATCATCAAAACTTTAGAGGTATTTTACAAATCCAATTTTGTTTCAACATATGAGAGTGCAACACATAATCCATATTCTATTGCTTTTTTTAGGTAGTATTCTATTGCTTTTTGTTTAGCTTTATTTCCCCTCATCTATAGATTTTTGGAATTTGTTACATAACTCCTCCATATATGTAAGAATTGGCAATAGTCAAATGAATCAAGAAGTATTTTTCTTATATTTTTTTCTCTCTTTTCCTCTCAAAATATTTAGAGCTTGATTCTTGCATGAAAAGATGGGTGTGGCTAGGGTTTGAAGAGCTAGTGAAAAGAAAATCAACAAACACGCAATGGAACAAGCTTTGTGCTCACTTCTATAAGTCAAAGGCTGATTGAAAGCATGTTTAATGTCGATGTCTAACAACTGCATGACACTAACATACATGGTTACATTCAATCAATTTTATCTTTTAAATCATTACCTATGTTCACATATTAGTACCAATGTTGTGTATCCATGTTTCATATTTGCTTTGTTCCTAAGAAATTTACCAATTGTAATGTTTAGTTTAACTGTCTATGTCAAGATTGTTATATTGAATATTTTCTTGTGAGTTTTTAGGTGATGTTTTTCAAGTTGTCTACAAACCCAAAAAAAAACCATCTATCTTATTTTCATTTTATGTTTCCTCAATAATATAAACTTTTGGGGTCTGCCTATATTTGGATTATTACTCGCGAACAATGCACAACATTTTAGTGGTTTTGTAAGGCAGAGGCCACCGCGGTGTCTGTTATTTGTTTTATTACCTCTAGTGAAACTAGCAATTTTGTTTATCATCAATAGAGCTTATGAGATTGAGAAGACATTAATCACTAAAAAAAAAAATCTATTTTAAGACTGAAAAGAATATAGGTAGTATAGTTTTAACCACTGATAAATTATTGTTATCCCCTCAAACAATGCATAAACAATGGTTACTATCCCTAAATAGCATCCTATTTTCAAGGACAATTCATATAACATGTTTCACTCACAAGTTAAATTAAATCTCCTTACACATAATTCACCATAACACATTTTTTTCTCTTCTAATTAACTTCTCAAGTCCCAAACCTTCAAGGAACAACATGAAGTTCATCAATAACAACAGGAACAACATTAACCTCAAAATTTTCTACATAATCCTAATATGTTTTGCACTAGAAAAATGCACGGCTCACATATTCACGGACACATCAACACACATAGAAAAACAATCCACTTCTAGTCATCACGCGGCGCATCCTCCGACCCATTCTAGTCATCACGCGGCGCATCCTCCGACCCATTCTTCAGAACCATCCTTCGACTCGCTCTTAATTCCAGAAGCACAAGCACCGTCGGAACCAGAACCAGGTCCAGAACAACAAGCATTTGGCCATTCAGCTTCCTTCAAAAATGCATTCTCCGACCTTCTCAAAGGGGAAATAAACATAGACCCCATTACAATGCCTCAACACCCATTTGAAAGAAGACAAAGCACCCTAGGAATTGATCAAATATGTATGCACACAGATTACCCCGACATTTGTCTCGCAACAATTCAACCTCTTATAAGTCTGAATTTGAATTTCGAATTGATTGATGTCCTCGGTGCTGCAATAAAAGTTTGTACTCTACAAGTAAAATTGACCATATCAAAGGTGGCTGCACATGCAGCTAAGAATCCAGAGGTTGCTAGTGCAGTTGCTGATTGTAAGGAACAATACAATAGTGCTTTGGACAATCTTCAAAAAGCAGCGGATGCTATTGCGTCGCGCGATCTTGGTACAATTACAGTTATGCTTAGTGCTGTTATGGCTGATGTTTCTACATGTGAGAGTGCTTTTGAGGATCTAAAAGCATCACCTTCTTCTACCATGTCTAGTAACGATGGTTTAGTTAGTATTACTGTTAGCAATTGTCTTTCCATTGCTAATTTGATTCCCTATTAATATGGTGAATATTTGTAAATTATATGCACTAAAGTCAAGTTTTAGGCATTGGGATTTGGCTTGGATTATATAGGAAAGTATTAATTAGTTGGTAAAGGGTACAAACTCTTGATGAAGAGTTATTTGTCAATGTATATGTATTTGTATGTATTTTTGTTACTTTATTTTGCTAAATTAACCTATGGTTTTTTAGTTTGTTGTATTTATTTCTACATGGTAGTGGATGGAATGTAATTTTGATCAGCATGATTATGAATATATTACTACAAAATTGGAACTAAATATAAGTAATGATGTAGTATATGTTTGGTTTTGTGGTGGCTAAAATGGATTTTGATATAATTGATTTCGGTTAAAAATGAGTTGATTAAAATTAATTCATGTTTGGATGCAAAAACATAAAAATGATTTTTTAGTAATTCATGTCGTTTGGATAGTTTAAATTGAAATTTCTTTTAGATATATATTTACCAAAGCTGGTTTTAGTATATGTATCAAACTATATTTCTTTTCCATTTTAGATCATTATTTAAATTTCTATTAAATTGAAATTTTAATATAATATTTTAATATTTAAACTTATTTTATTATAATTTTGCTAAAGAAACTCTTTAATTTTCTTTTTTCAAAAAACCTTTTTTCTTCTGTTTATCTTATTTTCATGAAGTTATATAATAAATATGGACATTTAAATTAACAAAAACACAATGTTAATTCAACAAAATCATTATAATGTGGGAACCCTGCCATTTACCTACTTGGGGTGTCCTATTTTCTGTGGAAAGCCTAAGGTGTCCCATTTTCGAATGATCACTGACAGGATCAAGACAAAGCTTTCTACTTGGAAAGGTACTAGTCTTTCTATCATGGGTCGTGTGTAGCTCGTAAAATCTATCATTCATGGTATGCTAGTATACTCTTTTCATGTCTATTTGTGGCCAAGGAGGCTGCTCCGTTCTCTGGACACTTGGATTAAAAAATTTATTTGGAGCGGTGATGTTTTTACTCGAAATGTATGTACGGTCTCTTGGAAAACTCTTTGTCGTCTGTGGTCGGAAGGTGGTCTCGATTTAAAATCTACGCGGTTGATTAATGATGCTCAAATATTGAAGTTAGCTTGGAATCTTCTTTCATCAAACTCTCAATGGGCGGTTATCTTTAAGAGTCGTTTCTTCTCTCATGGGCAGCCTATCCTTCGCTACTTCAAATCTTCGGTTTGGCCAGGTATAAAAAATCATATTGGCACAATCCTTCAAAATTCTTTATGGATTGTGGGAATGGGAGAGAAGATTCACCTTTGGACAGACAATTGGCTTGGAGAAACTTTGGTTAATTTACTCAATATTGATCCTTTCTTCCATTCTAGTTTTAGTGGCAAAGTGTCAGAGGTTATTAATAATGGCAGCTGGAACTTGCTCTCGGCCCTTTTGGTGGCAGCAGTAACATCCAATTTGGATGGTATTACATTGTCGAGGGTTCAACTCCCAGACTCTCTTGTTTGGTCTTACTCTGCGGATGGTAAGCTCACCTCGAAATATGTTGTTTCTTTTATCCGACCGGCACTCCTATTTTACCTTGGGCAGAAATCATTTGGAACAATTGTATTCCACCGTCCCATTCATTCTCCCTTTGGCGCCTAATGCATGATAAGATGCGTACGGACGAGAATCTCCGCACAAAGGGTTATGTTATTGTTTCAGTTTGTTGTTTATGCTTTAATAGTGATGAAAATTCGAGCCATTTATTCCTCCATTGTCCATTTGCGGCTGAGTTATGGACTTGGCTAGGTGGAAAGCTCAAACGTGCAATAAATTGTACCTCAGTTGCCTCTTTGCTCACTTGTATTCCAACACATTGCTCAGCTCAAGTCTCTGATATTTTTTTGGCAGCCATCATCCATACCATACACATGATTTGGTTAGCAAGAAATGCATTTCGATTTCAATCTACACTGCAATCTATTCACTCCGTAAAAGTGCGCATTCACTCTCTGATTGCAATGTCTGGCAATGCTTCGACAGGTAAATGTTTGCCATCTGATTCTCCCTTTCTTGATGAATTTTCGGTTTCAACTCATCACCGTAAATTCAAAGAAATTGTTTTAGTTCTTTGGAAATCTCCCTCCTCTCCTTGGTTGAAAGTTAATACAAATGGTTTAGTTATTGGAGGGTTAGCGGCTTGCGGCGGAATTTTTTGGGATTCCTTAGGCACATACCTCAGTGCCTTTTCTTGTAACATTGGTCTTGCATCGGTTTTCCATGCGGAGATCTATGCTTTTATTCTTGCTATGGAGCATGCGGCACATCATGGGTGGAGGAATATTTGGCTAGAAAGTGATTCCACTAGTGCTTTGATGGTCTTTTCAAACTCTTCTTTAGTCTCGTTGTTGTTTCGGAATAGATGGCATAACGCTCAGGGACTCGGAGTTCAGGTTATATCTTCCCATATTTTTCGTGAAGGAAATAATTGTGCGGATAAGTTGGCGGATATGGGTCATGCGATTCAGGGTTCTGTTTGGTTTGACACGCTTCCGGCTGGGTTACATATGGATTTCTATCGAGACATAATTGGTTTACCCAACTATAGATTTCCAAAGCTTTCTTGTTTATGTATTTTTTGTTATTTCTTTTCTTCTTCTGAGGGTCTTGGCCTAGTCCCCCCTCTTCCTGTAAATACTTTTCCCCTTTTTTTAATGAAATTTTAGAGATTGTCAGGCATAGGACGGAGGTTTCCCGGGATGCCAACCTAGTTGGGATGTCGGTGTTGTCTCCCGATGTCTGTCTTTCTCCCTGCTTAGCAAAAAAAAAAAAAAATCATTATATAATCTGGTGCACTATTCTCCTCAAAATCATTATTTAAATGACACATTTTACCTCAGTAAAAATGTTGTCAAGGTGAAACACTAATAATTTGATTGTTGTTTCACAACAATAATAGTCTAACTCTAAGGCATATTTAAACAACAATAACTTGATTGTTGTTTCACAAGATTTAACGACCAAGGTTTGCCTCTCTTCTTTCTTGTAGTCTAAGGAACCTAATGCACCATCTGGGCTGGTAGGCATGAATGCAATGAGGGCAACTAAAGCAATCCTTACTGCAAAAAAAAAAATACATAAATTATAATAGTTAGAACTCAGAACCTTTTGCTATCAAAAGTGTGGCCGGTAGAGTCATATAATCCAACTAAAAAAACAGGTAATGTATTAAAGAGGAATGATGAAAAGAACATATACACTTCTATTCTATTAATACAAATACAGACTAAAATCCAACTACTTAAATTGATGAGTATTTTCCAGTTAAATTGTTCCCTAATCTTTGTGTGAGATATTACAACTAAAACAGATGATGTGGGAGACAAGAATTAACACAACAGATCGGTTTGAATGAGTTTCTAGGTTATGGGAGCTTCTAAATTAATATTTTTTTTAGTTTTTTACTTGCAAAAAGTTTTTCTAAACGTATAGGCGCTTATGGAGACGTTAAATGAGGGAACAATATTCAAAATTGGAGGGCATGTTCGGTCGGACACTGACATGTGATTATATTCAATTATTCTATTTTCTAGGTCTTACCTGTGTCATGGTGACCGGTGTTTGTGTCGGTGCTTCGTATCTTAACATTACTATGTCTGAGTACTGCGAAGAAAAAGGTGGATGCAATATCTCACGGTCAAGAGCATAAATGAAGGAGGTGTACTGCAATCAGAGGGCCTCGTGATACTGAATTTGAAGGTGGGATTTATCATGGACGGATCCAGTTGCCATCAGAGTACACCAATTGGGATCAATTAACTACATTGGAGAATTCATGAATATATGTTGAAAAAAGCTTATGAAAATTGTCATTAGTTATTTTCATAAGTTCTCTCAAACATTCTCACAACACTTATGTCATATGAACTCAAACACTATTTCGAGTTATCCATAAGTTGTGTTAATCTTATTTCCTTAAGCTCTTGAGGATAACTTATGAAAAGAATTTGACTTTATTTTATATTTTGTTATAGAAATAGCATATACATAATCGCTTATTTAACATTTATGGCTTAATTAAGATTATGTACTTTTCTATTCCAATTATAAAAGGTGGATCAGAAGTCCAAAACATAGGACCTTGACTCCTAATTCAAAATTTGATTGATTCAAATAAATCTGTCGTAAGTAGTGTATCCTTATAAGTATATCAAATATTGTTTGGGGTTCACACATAATTGGATAATATTGTCCATAATTTCATCCAAAATGAGGAGAAGTGAGGAGTGCGGGGTTCGGTTTCTACATAATATTGTCCTTGTAGCTTTCAATCGAGCTATGCTTATAAAACAGTTCATATATAATATTTATAATTCTTAAAAAAGATATATAATATTTATACACATTTTTTGTCTTCCTAATTTTATAAAAATGAAATTTTGGTCTTCTATTTTAAAAATCGGTTTTTTCTTCAATTTATTTATTTTCTAAAATTTTTGGTTTATTATCTTATTTTTAAACCAGAAACAACAAAAAAAACCATGGACCATATATGTAGTGCCAAAAAACACTCTTCACTTTTTCAATTATTATTCTGCAATTGGTTAACTAATGAAGAGATAAACCATGATCAACCAAGTTCTCAATAGAGATTAATCATCTTTTCAACTATAATGACATGATAAAAAAAACAACATAACAACGTTTTCAATTACTGATTATGACAGTGTAATATGATAGGACAAATTACACTTGATCATCGATCTACAATCATAGCATATATAACATGATGGTATCATGCTATCTGAAAAAAATGACATGCATTATTAATCATAAGAACGAATTAAGACTGGTCATCAATGCTCAACTCATCAATAACATTCCCATGATTCAAAGGATTAAAACCTTCAACTTCACTACACTTGCTTTTCAAGTAAGTAAATCCTTTCTTGCAACAATAACCGAATTTATGACCTCATCAGTTGGATGAAAAATGGACAAAACTTCAAAACCATTAAGATCACAAGAAGGATCAACAACAGGATAAAGAAAAGCTCTAGCACCATGTGCACTCCTTAGAACAAGAATAGCACCAGGAGCCATGTATTTAGCCAAGTGATTAATCACTTTTGCTTTCTCCTTTTTGTCCATACCAACCAATGCAGCCAAAAACACAACATTAAACTCTATAAGTTCATTTTTCACATCAACAATATCATTAGTGTGAAAAAGCATTCTTTTTGACAAGTCATTGTCTTTTGAGATTAAATCATAAGCTTTTGAATTTGCCAATGAATCAATGTCATAGTTGTGGAAACATGTTTTCGTTAGGTAATAGGTTGCTAACATGATTGAGGTTAGAGGAAGTGGGCCAGAGCCAATAAAGGCAAGTTTTGAAGGAACTTGAGTGATTTGTTTGGTGAGCATAGTGAATTCTAAATGTGTGAGTTTTAGGTAATTTTTGTAGTAAGGGAAGATTTTTATGTGGTTTAGTGGGTTTTCATTTGATCCTATGAGAGTTGAGTAATGACTTTCAAGTAATCCTTCAGCTTTTCCACAAAGGGTAATTAGTTTAGCAATTTTTTCTTTGATTTCTTGAGACAATTGAGTAATATCAAGTTCATGACATGGGGTGGTGCATGTTGTTACAAGTTGGGTAAATAAGTCATTGACTTGGGTTGAGGGATTAAGGTTTCGTAAGCTAGAGAGTTTGTCGTAAATTTTACATACCTTTTCGACTATCACCTCTTGACGGTTGTCCATTCTTGTATGAATATGTGATCTAATCCGACTTTTATGATAGATCTCTGTTGTTACGCACAGAAAAACCTGATTTAAAACAACAAAATAAAAATGATGAACTTGTACAACATGTACTAGGTCCTCCCCTTTAAATTCAAGGTTTTTGACATTTTTGATTCAATGCTAATTTATAATAGGAATGTAGGGCTATTTTTTGTTTAGAGTTTCGAGGTTAGAGTTGATAGGCCCTTCTACTAGTGGGTGCAAATTGATGTAAGAGATAAAAAAAGGTCCTATTTTATAAAAAAAAAGAAGGTGATCAAGTGTATGTGACAAGTGCAACACTAGAAGACATAGAAAACTATTGTTGCCAAATGAAGATTTGTAATAGGACATGATATATGTAAATATTAATAATAGTGATGCATTCTATGTTTATAGTGAAGACAATGAAAATGGTGACATTGTGCTATAACAGTCATATGTGGTATTTTCCAAGTTGTGCAATCTATCTACGTTTACCATTGGGGTAAGAGATATGGCAACATTCTACAACACTTTCCATTGGTTTTATGGAAATCATCTTAATAATTTAAGCATGGTTTATTTTTACTACTTTTGTATAATCTTTTTAAAATAAGATTTGCAATTAAAAGAAACACTTTTAAATCACAGAGGTCGATGTTCGAACTCTGAACTTCTCATTTATTTGTTGCAAGAGGTGAATTTTTAATCCCTAACCTATTTCCAAAAAAAATATCTCATATCGAAACATAGTTTAAAATATCCCAAAAAAAAAGAAAAAACAGTTTAAAAAAGAAGAGAGAAATGATATAAATTTCCTGCTAACAACATTGAATAATCAAATTGCAGCATGTGGATTTTCTGTCTACATCTCATGCCATCAGAAAACAAAGAAGATATTTATATTAGACAGAACAGAACAATCATCTCAAGGAACAAAACATGCACCTTTGTTAAATATTTTTTTATCATTCAAAATTAAGATCCAACACTAGCAATAAGGTTCCACAACTTGATGATTATTTTATGACAATAGTATGTCGACATTTTGTTCCTAGATGTCCATTATTGCCCAGTGTAGTGCGTTATGTGCTATATTGCATAGACTGCATTTTACATGTACTTACTCAATAAATTTACATATATCCTTATTGATATTTTAAAAGCAAACTAATAATGAATGAGGATGATACTTCTTCAAAAAAAGAATGAGGATGATAATCGTATATTGAATGATTGTAAATCTGGATAAGCAAGTTGGTGCGCACTCCCTTATAAGAACATAATTTTGGGTCATCAATTATACAATACAAGTTGATTTTTCACAACTTTAATTATTGTACTGTAGTATACTATAACTAAGGTTGTTCGCAATTCGATTTGAATCGGTTTTGAGGTAAAAAGTCAACCGATCCAAAATAAAAATCAGTTTGATTATTTCAAAAAAATATGATCTGATCTGATCCCAAATATATGCGGTTTATTTTGGATTGGTTTTTGGATATCTAAAGTGCAACCAGTAATTTTTTTATTAATATTACACATACACATTAAAAATAATAGGTTTGATGCAAAATATGACATAAATCTATTAAAAAACGGCTATCCAAAATAAGCAATTATTCTTTTAAAAAGTCAAATATTTCAATTTTCATGACATTGATTACATGCATTTTCATAATATACTTACTATATGAAGTAGTAATAATATAGATGAAAATAATGCAAAATATTAAATTACATACCATCAAGCATAAGAATCTCACAAAATATCTCTTCCTATTACCATCTTTATTCTTGCTCTTGATTGTGGACAACAAGGAATCTCACAAAATATTATTGGTAAATGGTAATAAATCACTTTTTTTGTATTCATGTGCCACAAGATTGATGCCTATTTCTATACGGCCTTTCATTTACAATGGAGGACTCAACAATGGTGGTTTGTCTTTTGG
>Ga0315914_1003127_pt1 | contig 25221 bp, 17 predicted proteins | sample MpolenodulesMG_FD_203920 | JGI IMG/M metagenome (GOLD analysis project Ga0315914, IMG submission 203920) | Medicago polymorpha root nodule microbial communities from Los Angeles, California, United States - elongated nodules | ecosystem: Host-associated > Plants > Roots > Nodule | place: USA... | reverse complement strand
CCAATGATTTTCAGATCAAACAATAAATAAATTAAATTAAATTAATTTCAAAAAAAATATGTATTAAATAATTAATTAAAAGAACATACTCTCTGCGATCTTTTTTGTAAGAGATAAATTGTTCAACTAAATTTGATGCAATACATCCATATTATAAACTAAATATATCAACTTTTATTGACTAATTTATGATTAAAAAAAATACTATTATGAGTAAAGACTTAAGAGTGGATGATAAACCAAATTTCATTAAAAATAGAAGAGAAAGGGAGAAGAAAAATGTACCAAAAACAAGGGCCTTCCAAAGGAGCAACAACAACTCTCTTGTTATCTCTAAATTTGTGAAGTGATGATATATCAAAAACACAATGATAAGTATGAGGCTCTCAACAATTGGATGGATTTTAAGGGAAGTGATCAGCCGTGGACCCCACAAAAATTAATACAAACAGTGAACATTTACATGCATATCACCTCCTTCATCATCTATCACTAGATAATTAAAATTTTAAATTGATAATTAGATTCATCTATATATCTCCATTTATCATTAAATGTGACAAAACCGAAGACTTTGTATAGAAGACTTCAAATGAATAAATATGGTCCATGCATTAATAAATATGGTCCATGCATTATTTATTTTTATAAACAATATGGTCCATGCATTTGTTATCCTTTACTTTCAACTTTAAACAATAGGACCCACTGCATGTGGATGTTGTGCGACCAAAGAAAAATGCCGAAGCGAAACAATAATGTACAACCATTTTATGATAATTTTAAGACTTAAATGTACTTTTGATCCCCTATGTTTACCAGCGTAGCGATTTTGGCCCTCTAACAAAAAAAATGCAATTTTAACCCCCTAATTTTGTCATGTTTAGGGAAATATGCTCTTTTGCCCCCTTATCTTTACAAAAAAGTTGCGATTTTGACCCCTTATTTGGGACACGTGGCGGCTTCTCAGCATAGTTGCGAAAATTAGGGGGTCAAAATTGCATTTTTTTTGTTAGGGGGCCAAAATCGCTACGACGACAAACATAGAGGACCAAAAGTGCATTTAAGCCTAATTTTAATGATAACTTTTTCTTTCATATTCATATATGTTTTTGTTTTATTTCTCTATTGCCTCCCTTTTTGTGTCAATACCTACTTTTTTTTGTAGGTTTATGGTTATCTCATAAATTGTCGTGTAAATGGTTGTTCAAATAACACACCTCAAGCAATTTTAAATTATGGCAAAAAGTTCTAACTAGGGTTTCCCTATTCATCTAAGTGGTCGGTTTCCCCATCACCTCTTGGTTTTCTGTTCTTTCTTTTCGTTGTGTTTATGTATGGACTTAGATCCAAATGTGGTTTATGTTGGAGGTTTAGAAAAGAGTTGATGTGTTGTTATTGATGCCTTCACGACCCTTCACTGCCATAGCTTCCGATGCCTTGACATGTCCACCACCAAATCTACCGCCCTTTTCCCTCAATGACACGTCCGCTCCTCCACCAGAAAATGCGTTCACGAAGAGAGCTTCACCAAAGCCACCATGGATTCTTGACATACTTGAGCCCTCTATGGTGATGGTCGGATTTAAGCAAGTGTACCAAATTATTTACAAAGTAATAAAGTGTAAGTAGATTATCATATCCACAGAGATTGTCATTCAAACTAGGCAATGCGTGTTACTTATTTGGAAACAGTAAATAAAACAATAAAATAAAAAATAAAGGTGGGTTTTGTAATTTAGTCAGTTTGCAGCAGAGAAAAAGTTTAGGAGTTAACTTGTTTTCACATCTTTTATAGTACATTTATTAGACAAAAAAAGACCAAACAAAACAGAATTACCCAACAATCCCTTCAGGTCAGAAAACTTAACGAGATCTCGCATATTGATGAAACGGTCCTCAATACACGAATTCCCTTCATAATCGTAAAAAAAAATTCCATCCTTATTCACATGGATGTAGGGGTAAGGCTACTGATATAAGCTCAAGATTTATCTCATACTCAGCAGCCTCCTGGTCAGATAAGCATAATAGTAAAGATATTTAAAAGGTTGATATATGAAGTGATATTTACTCCAATAAAGATGGAAACTAGGGACCCTTTCAGGCACAAAGGTGTCGTCATTCCGGGCATGATTCCTCGTTTTCAGGATCGAGTTCGAGGCAACATCACTCTTTAGTTTTTACAAGGATGTATATGTCCTTAAAATTTTGGACATAATCGGTGAAAATGTCAAAGAACTTGCGCCCCTGCCTCAAAGAAACCCAACTCCTACCTCCTCATTTTTCTGCCCCTCATTGCAGGGAAAAAATAGAGAAGAACATATGAATGGTAGGGGTAAGCTCTAAGTATTCACAGACGAGCTCAAATGCTCGGATGAAGCCAAAGGAGTTCAAGTGAATCTTAAAAAGAGCCAATTCCAACCACTTGAAGATCTCGTTTTGGAAGCCAAAAAAGGGTAGTCTAAAACCCATGTTTTTGAAGACGACCTCGTAAATCGGAATCATGTTCTCCATGTAGAGAGAACAGATCATACTACCAACAGTATGGAGGCACACCTCCCAACCCTCTCCACCTCGTGGATCCACATTGGTGAAAGGATCCTCGGTTGTGTCGACGAAGGCATATATGGTGGGCGTTGACAAGGGTTCGTCCCTTATCCAAGACATATCCAATTTCTCGGTCACTAATTGAGAAGGATTTCCAGCCATGTCAAACCTCGAAGGGAAAAAGAAGGGAAATGAATTAGACATTCAAAACTCCACCCTTCCTTCACCGATCAGTTTGATTTCGCAGATGAAGACTTTAAACGTCCCTGGTGAACAATTTAGAGGGAAAGAAAAACGGAAAAGTTAACGTTTCTATAGTTGCACCACCATTTACGGCGGCTCTACACCACTCACGGTGGCTTCAGGTAAAAACTCTAGCAGTGCAAGACCTCACATCACTAGATTTTAAACAAAAACTATGGTTTAACAGTTGTGCTGCAATTTTTCTACACATAAAATACTATAAACTACCATAAACCACTGCTTTCATTAATTGGAGACTACCATTATCCATGTCTTCTATCCTAATAGTGCATGTACTACAGTTCAAACACTTGAAATATGAAAAAGGAAGAAACAAAAAAAGACAAGTACTAACCTGATAAAAATGGAGACAAGAAACTGGAAGCATATACGCTCTGCGAAAAAAGCTTGAAGGGGAAAGCTTGCAAAATTCGGTGGAACTTGGAAACAAAGAGGGAAGCTTGAACAAAAGAGTAAAATGTATTATGAGAAACACTCATGGCTTTTTATAATCCCTTCAAAACGCTTCAAAACCCCTAGATACTAATCCAATACAACGCTTCACATGGAATTCACTTAAATGGAATGAAACATCGACCCAGTTCAATGTTCTTGATATATACGACGAACCATAATGAATCACTCAAACATCCAAACGTTAAGATTAAATCAACGATTGTGGTGGAGCCTCGAAAAACAATGTCGACATAATCAATCAAGGGTTTAAGTACTCAAGTGCTTTACTAACCTTTACGTATGGCATCCAGAAACCAAAAGTCATGTCCCTTTAGTTTCATCCTCGAGACACGCACATTAAATGCTTATAGGACAAGCGACCAACAGCCTTACGAGGGAATCAAACAGTCACATCACTGGCGAACCAACTTGGCGAGCAAAGGCAAAGCTTCTCCGAGCATTTTTCTAACAAACAGAGATACCTCACCAACGAGCTAACACCTTTCCGAGTGTCAATGCTCCCCGCGAGCATAATTCAACAACTTATTCATCACGAGCAAGTCAAAAGCTCATCGCGATCACAAAACCGTTCTACAATATCCAGCTCCGCATGAGCGCATTGAAACACTCGGTTCTACGCAAACATGATTTCTCAGCATAGTCAACATTTATGAGTACAAGTATCATACAAATATTTATGAGTTCGACGCTTCTTCGGCCTTTTTCTCGAGTTTAAGGTTTTCCCTTGTGTAAATTGTATCGCTTAAAGTCATCACTCTTATTCAAGAGTAACCAATGGCGAAGCCAAGAAAAAAGACTTGGGTGGGCCACTAAATTATGAAGTTTTTTTTTTTAGTACAAATTTTAATTGAAATAAATTTTAGTTGACAGACAATATAAGGGAGGTTTGAAACCCCCACAAATTAGAGGTCTGTAAACCTCCGCTAACCAGCCAAGCATATACATGACAAAAATCATGTACATACTTCTTACGGAACCGCCGAAATCTAAAACTGTTGAAAAATTGTTTAAAATCTCGCAAAATTGACAATGATTTTTATTTTTTATTTTTCTCGGTGGGCCACCACACCACTTTACAGAGATTTGGATGTGCCGAAAACAAAAAACGTTGTAAAATTATTTAAAACCTCGCAGAATTGACCTATAATTGTTAATTTTTTAATTTTTCCGGGTGGGTCACGACCCACCCAGCCCATGAAGGGCTCCGTCCCTGAGAGTAACGACTTGAGGGGCTATTTTTTTTTTGACCGACCAAAACACTTTAAAGGGCTACTTACATTGGCACAAATTAACACAAGCCCATCCCCGCGTTTGGGTCATCTACTATCACTACGCCCCTTCTCCACGAGGGAGGGGTGTCTCCCCCACGTGCCCGAGTATCCCGCCTCAACGGTTACGATTTCATAACCGTCGAGCACCAAGGTGTGCCTTACAACGGCTCATGCGCCTCCTCACTTTATAAGGGGACATTGCACAATCCCCTAAAGATACAAAATCATTCAACCCTAAACTCTCATTCTTGCTCTCTAAACTGACTTGAGCGTCAGAGTGGGTACTCACCCCCGCCAGAGCTCACAACACCCAGAACAACCGCATCAAACATTATCATTCTGATCATGTACGATCATATGTAATAATTAAAGTTTATATTCTAATTGAGAAAGGTACCATATGAGATATACCTTAAATAAGATTATATCCGACGAATAAATGTCATGAAAAAATTGTTTGATAAAGTGAATTTAAAGAGAGAAAAAAAAATTAAGTTTGAAGAGTCTATGTGGTGCTGGGTGAAGTGGAGCATAAAATGTTTATGGTGTGTAGTTGTAGTAGCAGCACACAAGTGCTAATATTGAACTCAGCTTCACCTTTGACTTCTTTGTCACATAGAAGAATCCATGTTCCAAACTCAGTTACTAAGGTTGTTGGAGTTGGAAGAAGAGGTAGAAAATGGAACATGACAGTTAATAACAGTGGTGAAAATAATTCAATTACAACAACTACCACACACTTTGATGATAACAAGGTTGTAGATTCAGCTTCAAAAGTTGTGAGAAATTTCTATGAGGGAATCAATGCACATGATGTTGATTCTGTACAATATCTTATCTCTGAAAATTGTGTCTATGAGGACCTTGTCTTTCCCCATCCCTTTGTAGGTCGTAAGGTAACTTATTAATTATTCCATAAATTTGTTTTAATTAAATAATTATCTTTAGTTTGAAGAAATTAATTCAAATTTGTGTCTTAATTATTAGTACTGTTAACTGTTTTACAGGAAATTATAGAGTTCTTCAAAAAGTTCACTGATTCTACAAGCAAGGATCTGCAGTTTGTTATTGATGATTTGTCTACGGAGGATTCATCATCAGTAGGGGTGATTTGGCATTTAGGTACATTTGAAATTGAATTCTATATTACTTGTCAAGGTTAATCAATACCTATAAATTATAATGTCATTGTAAATTAGTTTAATATTGTTCCTGCATTGAAACACAAAGTTGATCACCTTAGCTGGTGGTATAACCCTCCTGCTCTTCTAGTACGCTCCTCCAAAGCAGCGAAGGAAGGTTGATACTCGGGGCAAACCCCTCAATTAGTAGTTAGTAGTTTTTGGCTGTGATAAGCTCCAATCTTCTTACCGATTGTTCTGATCCTATTTATCCCGCTCTTTGCGCTGTTGAGGTTGTAATCAGGGTGGAAGTTACGATTCTGTTCCCCGATATCCACCATTGTAGTTGTGCACTTGGCTACTGCTCTTATCTAGAAGATAAGAGCTCCACTAGTATCTCAATAACGGTTCTTCATGCGGAGGTCTCATCCCATGCCTAGCTTTTCTAACTCAATCTAAACATATTGGGCGTACTGACAACCAATGAAAACTCGTCATAATGTAATAAGTTTACTTTGTAACCGCATTTTCAAAATGATTGAAAAATACTACATTTTTTAAGACTTCAGTGTAAAACTAATAAACACATTTGTCCATGCCTCATTTTATCCTATATATAAGTAAATTTCAAAAGGTGTATGAATTAATAACATTTGTTACTGAGTGCAGAATGGAAAGGAAAGCCTTTTCCCTTTAGCAAAGGATGCAGTTTTTATCGCTTGGAGGTGATCAACGGCAAGAGACAAATCACGTAAGTAATGGTACTTTTGTGTTTGATGTGCATTGATGAGAGTAGCATGGCATGTTAATATAATGTTCTCTGAAACTGGTGCTTGGTAAACTCTGATCAGAGTATCAACATGCAAGATTTTTGTATTGAATTTTAGTTTAGATTATATTCTTGTTGTAGGCTAAAAATTGAGAAAAGCAGCTTGTGGTTTAAAGTGTTAAATTCTAAGTATGCGCTTGTTGAGAGTGAAATTGGAACGGTTGGGTGTTTGGATTCACCGTGGTGGCGGAAGATAGAGAGGTTAGAGAAGGGTGTTGAGGGGGCGATTTCTAAGCATTCTTCAGCGAAGTACACAGTCAAGTCGGCATATAGATTGTTGATGAGCGATTTTGTCAGGACGGGAGAGAAGTTTAACCAAATTATTTTGCATGCGATCAGTCCTTTGAAGGTGGTTTTGTTCGCTTGGAAAATGATACGAAATTGGTTACCAATTAAAAACAACATTGTTAAGCATGGGATAATTGGAGTGAACTCTGATTTATGTAGTAAGGGTGTTGACTAAAAATCTGTGTCTCACTTGGTTTTTGAATGTCTGATTTTCTCTTAAGGTTTGGTCCGAAATAGCAAAATGGTTGGGTTTGGAAGTGGTGTTGCCCAACAATGTTAGTAGTCACTTGTTTAATTTTTCCGGGTGGATTCAAGGAGGAAGAGTAATAGTTTTATTTATTGTATTTCTCAATGGTTCACGTGTTTAGGTTTGGTGTGTAATGGCCGAGTGTTCTGGAACACCACTGTTTTTTTCCCTGCGACTCTAGGTATATATGGTGGCTGTTTCTAGTTTGAGCATGAATTTTTTAGTAATTCGTATCAGTGTTCAGTTTAAGACGCTCTGTGCAAGGAAAAGGGATTCTGTATCAGTTAAGGTTGCAGATTTTGGTAGAATAGTTTATGGTAGCTTCTTGATGTGAACCTTCAAGCAATTTTCCCATTGAGGCATTCCTTGGGCTTGAATGTGTTTCTTTATTAATAATATACTATCTTTAGCATTTGCAAAAGAAAAAAGTACCATTAGTTTAATTTCTTCAGAAATCTTATATTTCTTGATTAACAGATATGGACGGGACTGTGTTGAACCTGCAATCAAGCCAGGGGATGCAACTTTGGTATGTGATTTTATCCTTATCTGTGATGATATTGAGTACTGGTAAATTGTTATGCTATAATGCAATACTGTGGTCTCAAAATTGTTTTCTAAATTTTAGTGTTTACTTATTGCAAAAAAAAAAAAAAATCAAGATATCAGTCTGATCTTTTTGGAAACAATTCACATGCAGGCAATTATAAAGAGTGTGACATGGCTTCTTCAACAATTTCCTCAGTTGGCAGACCGATTATAGTAAAAGCTTTCCAGAAGGGCGTGTTCCATATTTCTCCCGAATAGTATGGTGATTTGATTGTAGTTTGGAATATGTAACACATAAAATTCTCCAACGCAGAGAAAGTGAAAGTGTTGTATATATACATAAAAAGATATTATATAAATATACATAAATTTACTGAATTTTTAAACAGTTCCTTATAATTTGATTTTTCTTTTTCATCATTAGTGTTTGTGTAACACAAACCATTTTTAATAACTTTACAAATTTTCAGCTAGATCCTTAGTAATCTGGAAGTTCTATGATTAAATTTTGGGCACATGTAAGATGCGTTGATATGAAATAAAGGCCAACATCGACGGCATTGTGATTGTGTTGTGCAGCACCACGAACCTTGGTTTGTGACCCCCATCTACGAATCATTGGCAGTCTATCAAAAACCAGGTCATAGATGTGGGAGCATATAGTGGTGCACAATTTTAGGATCAGTGTGGGAGAACAGGGTGAAATTATTATGAAATATGACAAAATTTGCGGTGCCTTTTTCACTATTGTGTTGATCGTCTAAAATTGTATGCCTAACCAAGTCAGTTTAGTTTATCAGTAGTTTCAGGCATCACCATTAACGCTGCAATGCAACCAAATATTTCCTGGATTATATTTTAGTTTTTTTTATAAGCATTACCAGCATTATGTTCAAATAGGTTAGGTGTTAGTCCGTAGTTAAGGGTGCATCTGAAATTTCAAAAGAATTAAAGATTAATATCAAATAATTGGTTTGATTTGATGACATTGTATGTGAGATACAGCTCTGTAATTTCTATTGGATCGAGTCATTTGAGTATTGGTACATTACAAATCACATAGATACTACAGCCGTCACTCGTCACCAAAATAGTATAAAGAATTAAAGATTTACAAATCAGTACACCACAGCACCTTGCCTGGCAAAATGGTAGAAATGCAACAACTTCACCAAGATATTACTGTGAATCACCGGTCCCCCTATGTGCGTGCGCGTGCGCATATTAAGCGTCATCTCGAAAGTTCCAAGACCTAGATTTATTTTGAGGGAATATACTTGTAGAATCTTGGTCCCTAGTCCTATAACTACTTTGAGACTCATTAAAGAAACTGGAAGCAGAACTATCTTGGCTTCCAAAAGCCATCCTCCTAAACATTCTGATCTGTGCAGATTGCTGTGCAGAATCAAACACTGAACTCTGCCCCGGTTTCATTCCGTTATTCAGATCTGAAAACTCGTCCATGGAATCGAAAGCTCTCACAACCTGGCAAGTGATGATGAACAAACCAAAGAACGCATAACAAAGTTAGTATCTTCAAAATCAAAACAATGAGTACATGGCATGACATGTTCCAAAATTACCTGACTCATCTTTGGCCTTTTAACTGAGGAGTGACGCACGCAGGCCGCGGCAGCCTCAATCATCCTAAACATTTCGTTTCTATTGTAGTTCTTTCCTAGTCTTGGATCTGCTAAAGTTTCAAAGTCCTCGTTATTGAGCGCTTCCATCAACAGAGGCCGAGCCTGAAAATAAGTTCGGTAATTGTTATAATGAGCAATTTAATGTGCTTGGGACTCTATTCCTTCATATGGATCTTTTGCATCACAACAACCACTAGAAAATAATGTGATTGAGTACTATATTTTAGATAAGTAAATGCAAGATTACAAAAATATCCTTCAACATTAATTGAAATTTTAGCCACGGTGAACAGCAATACAGCATTGATAAAATTCCATAAAAAATTAGGAAAAATTTCATGACATGTTAAAACTCAAAATGGTTTCAGGTAGTGTAACAAAACAGTTTTATAAGTTTCAAAATGGAACAAGATAGTCCAAAAAGTAGTTCCATCCACAGAAATCGTTAAAGGTGTATGAATATGTGAAAATCATACAAGCTCAACTCAACCATATCAAATCAAATAACAAAGATAGGACACTACTTAAACCTGGACCTATTTTCAACATGTATGTCATCCAAATATCAATAATAAGAATGTAAATGACAATAATAAGCAAAGAAATGTTACTGGAAATATGTGACTCACCCATTCAACCAAGCTCTCATCACCAATTGGCTGAGAGGCATCTACAGGCTTCCGACCTGTAATTAGCTCCAAAAGCACAACACCGTAGGAATATACATCAGACTTATCAGTCAATTTCCCACTTGTCGCATATTCTGGTGCCATGTACCTGGTCATTCCAAACAAAGTATTCCATTAGATATACTCAGAATGGGAACAGTACATACTTGAGTATTATCAATATTCAAATGATTCAATAGTTATGACAAGGAGCGGTCAAGAGGGAAATAGAGAACGAAGAGGTAGTGGGAAAGAGGTAAGCTAATTAAGGCCTGTTTATATTTGTTTATTCAGAATACCTACTGGAAGAAGCACTTGTGAGACTTTATAAGAGCTTATGAAAACAACTTATGACATGTCCATAAGTTGTTTTAGCTTATTTCCAGATGCTCTCCATAATAGCTTATGAAAACAGCTAATAACTTATATGAAAATTTAATTTAATTTTACCTTTTATCATATGGTTTATGATAGAACATCATGGTGTAATTGATCCATGCAGCTGACCCCACATAGTGGGATAAGGTTGGTTGTTGTTGTTATCTATCTTCTATCGTATAACTTATATATAAGCACTTATATGATATACGCTTATGCTATAAGTAGTCAATCAAGATGTTCATCCAAATAGGGCCTTAATACATAGCGGCATTAGTAAGGTTTATTTGGGCACAACCGTCATAGCGGCAAGATGACAAACTCTAGCATATAAATAGGAATTAGGGAGGGCAAAACGGGATAAAAAAAATATAGGAAAATGGTTCTGCGGTGCAATAAGGGAATTTTCCCTTAGATGGTCATATTGACCTTTGAACTTCTTAATTTAATATTTGTCTTCATCCTAATATTTTATACTCTCGAGGTCATGAACTCTAAGATTCAGATATTGAAAAGGACTTAATAACAGGGCATAATCATAGCAGATCAATAAACAATGTGCATATATGATAGAACCTAAGGTTCTGATTAAAATTGAACAAGGAAACCAGAGAATGAACATAAAACTTTACACTTAACTGCTTTCATAGGATAGATGTAAGAGACCTATCCTTATTTTGATAGGCAGAAAAAATAATAAAATTCAAGGGCAAATAATATGATTCCGTATGTAAACACTGCAATACAATTCAAGCTATACTACAAACAGAGGTTTAACCTACCCAAAGGTTCCCATTACACGTGTAGTAACGTGTGTGTTTGAATCCAATGTTAATTTCGCAAGTCCAAAATCTGAAACCTGTTTACCAAATCATATCAATAAAACAAAATAGTCCCAATTAGAAAAAGTGAAACATCAAATTGGAGATGCTCAACATAAGCTGGCATTAAAGAATGATTCAACTTACTAAACATACAATACTTAAAAAAAATTGTGAAGTGACTTACAAGAGCTTCAAAGTTTTGATCTAGAAGGATGTTTGATGACTTAATATCTCGATGAATAATGCGTGGATGGCCTGAAAAATAATCAAATAGAAATAAGAAGATGAATAGAACATACTATTTTCTTTTTGAGGAAATGAATAGAACATACTATAAAAACCAAAAAGATCAAGCTTAAAAAATGAGCCATTCTAAATTTGCAATTGACAATAATAGAACCACCTATGATGCATTTCACTTATGGTTGAAAAATATGTAAGGAATTCTATGAGTGTTGCTAAAATGAACATGTAGTACCATGAAAAAATCATGTTTTCTTTGGATAGCTACACACTCGGGAAAAGGAATAAACTTACAATCTTCATGTAGGTAAGCTATTCCACGAGCTGCACCAGCGGCAACCTTAACTCTGATAGGCCAATTCAGAACAGGTGCATTTTCATCTGTAAAAAAATTAAATTACTTGTCATGTTTTAGATCAAAATTTAGATGAACCACAGTCCTCAAACCCAAAAGGAGCTTACTGGAAAACCTACTTAGATAATAGATTCTAAAATCCAAGCACAGCATCAATGTCGATGATAATTATAAATACAATAATAATGAAATTAACAAGGGAACAATATAATTCAAGCATAACATCAGTATCGTAGACATGAATCTTACCATGTAGATGATAATGAAGAGTATTGTTGGGAACATAGTCGTAGACAAGCAATCTTTGATGTTCAGATATGCAGTAACCAACCAAAGAAACTAGATGACGATGATGTACTCGACTAATAGTCTCAACTTCTGCTCTGAATTCACGTTCCCCTTGTCCACCACCAATTTTAAGTTGTTTCACAGCTACTTCTCTCCCATCTATGAGCAAACCTTTGTAGACACAACCAAAACCACCTTCACCCAACATATTATGTTCTGAAAATCCATTCGTAGCTTGGATAAGTTCTTCATATGTGAACCATGATCTTGAACTATTTACACCACCTGGTTCTGATGGTGAATACACGAATTCACTACCATTGCCACTCCCTATAAAATTTGCTGGAGACTGAGGCTTCAAGAACAAGGTACCTATAGGAGAATATCAAAGTTTAAAAACCAATATTGTAGCAGCCACTTACACTTTTAACAATCGTTGAGTTTCAAAAGTTACGACAAACTCGTTGAAGTTATGTGGTGGCTTGCCATTGCCAATCAAGCATAATGCAGATAATTTCCAAAATTTATCAGAAGTGAAGTATAACAAAATTTTCCAACGTAATCATCTAACATTTTTCAAACCAAAGACACCTCAGATGAGTGAAAACATTGTTCTTTTTGGAAGGGCTAAAAGTACAATATTGAGATTTGAACCAATAAAAAGCTGCAAACCACCGAAGATAGCAAGGTATGTAGTAATGCCTAACAATTGCGATATAGATATATGCAAAATCAAAATAATGAATCCCATGTTATAAGAAAGGAAATTGGTGTTGACTTCTGATTTTGAGTCTATACTGAATATTTAACACAGCCGGTGCACGGGGATCCCTTCCCAGACCTTGCGTACGCAGGAGCTTTAGTGCACCGGGCTGCCCTTTTTTTTATTGAATATTTACAATCCTTCAGTATTCGTATTTAACAATCCGATGTATACAAGATTGTCTAATATCACTGTATGCAGTGTTGATAAAACCTTTCAGTATTCCTACTCATAGCAAATAATCTTGGTGAATAACAAACAACATGAAGAACTAACAAAAGCATCGATTGCTAATAGTTTTCAGTGCACAATGCAATACCTGAATTGTGAGACGAGGTAAATGGGGAAGGTGCAGCATAATCAGCTATCGGTCTTTTTCCCTTCTTTTTCTTCCGTACAAATAACACAGCCATGACAAGAAGGCTGATGACAACTACACTAACAACGACGCCAATAGCAACAGCTCCTCCGGTATTTAACCCTCCTGAATTTGAAGGTGTGTTGCTTGTGGCTGCATTACCAGATCCATCAACAGTTGGTCTAGCAGTTGGTTTCTCAGTTGGAATAGATGGCAATGACACAGTTGGACCACCAGCAGCAACTGTTTCGTTCCTGGGAGGACGAGGCAAAGACGCTGCTGGAGGTGCCGCAGATCCTGAAGGGACTGCAGGAGGTGCTGCAGATTCTGAGGGGACTGAAGGAGGAGTTGATGGCAATGTAGATGGAGGTGGAACAACAGTAGAAGTGGACGGTGGTGGAACATCAGTAGAAGGGGAAGGAGGGGTATGAGAAACTGATGGAGGAGGTGCATCATGTGAAGGAGGTGAAGGAGTGTTACTTTTTGGTGGCTTTGCTTGTGGTGTAGGAGGAGGAGGTTTGGTAGATGGTGGCTTTGGTGCCGGAGGAGGAGGAGACGGTGAAACTGATTCAGAAGGAGGTGGCTTTGATGGTTGAGGAGGAGGGGAACCAGCTGATGGAAGTGGTGGAGACAAATTTGGAATGGAAGGTGAAGTTTCAGCTGGAGGAGGTGCAGTGGCAGCTGGTGTGGGAGGTGGTGATGTTACAACTGGTGGAGCTGACGATGCAGGAGGCGGTGATGTTACAACTGGTGGAGGTGATGATGCTGGTGGTGGAGATGTTGGCGGCGGTGTAGTCGAAGGTGGAGGAGGAGAAAGAGATGGTGAAGGAGGAGGAGTTACTGGCACTGTCGTTGACAGAGGAGGAACTGAGGGAGGTGGTGAATTAGTTGTTTGATTGGACTGAGAAGAAGTGGTAGGTGGTAAAACAGCAGCACCAGATGATGGAGGCAATGCAACAGGAGAACCATTTGGAGAAAGAGTGATTGTAGCCATCACTCTACCAAATCTTCCACAACAATAAAAACAACCAAAGTCTTATTCCATTGAAAAGACTCGGCTACATGAATCAAACGACGTCATAATGTTTTATCAAATCTCTGCAAAATCTTCCTTCAACAACAACAAAATGCACTATCACTCATTACATACATTCCAAAACCCTTCAACACTACTCAAAATTTTCCAATATTTTTCTACAGAAACATAGATTTCAGATCACACATCAGATTTCAGATCAACTCAATTGGGCCCCTGCTAGTAGACGGTGGGGTTGATATCGCCAGATTAGACCGGATACTGAGTTTTCAAAAAAAAAAAAAAAAACACAGATCAACTCTTCTACAAGCAATGTTGAATACTTTCTCAAAAAAAAAAAAAAAAAATGTTGAATACTAATATCTCTTCTTCACATAAAACAACACAATGACCAAAAAATTAAAACTTTAACAAACAACAACCACAATTTCTAAACCCACAAATTACTTTCAAAAAAAGCTAAAATCTTTATAGTCTACACAACACTAAAAGCAAAAGTGAAAATTGACAATATTTAGAAGAAAATGCAGCATACCCAGATCTCAAAAACTGAAAGATTAAACAAAAAATGGGAAGAAAGAGTGCAAAAAGCAATATGGTAATAGTGGCACGTACAGCACGAACAAAGACAACCCACAAGATGTGCAAAAGAGAACGTGGAGACGACTTTGAGCTTCACTCTCTCATACACCACATGCTCGTCATTCACATTCACAAACAGTGTGAAAAAGGCTGTGTTTGCAATTGAAAATTGTAACACGTTTAATCATTACCCATTTTATTATGTTGCTTTTACTTTTCTTTTTCTTTTTTCCTTTTTAAATGGCAAAATCTATCCATCCATCCATTCTACAAAAATCATTTGCCACCATTTTCCCATAATTAACCTTGATTAGTCTCCTAATTTTTTTTTTGTTTGATGGGCTTAATTATAATTTTGGAATAAAAATTATATTTATATAGAGTGAGAGTGAGAGTGAGAGAGAGATATTAATAAAGCAAAACAAATATTTTTAAATAAAAAAATCATACACACTAAAATCCATTTTGATAATTACACACGTAAAAAAAAAAAATATGTATTTAAACATAAATCACTTCTCTTTTAACTCAATTTTAAACAAAAATAATTTTACAAAATTTAATAATTTTGGAATCAATTATACATGTCAATGTTATAAGTAAAAAACAATTTTTTAGTTTAATTGGATTCGTGATGTATTTTATCTTAGACAATAAGTGACTACCTTTAAGGATAGAAGTAAAAAAATGTATTTTATCTTAGACAATAAGTGACCACCTTCAAGGATAGAAGTAAAAAAATCCTATTTTCAATATAAGACATTCATATTTTCAATATAGGATTCTCAGAGTTGAAAAAGAAATTATGGAAATAAAATTTGTAACGAGTGCGGTGCAAAACTTTAATGCAAATATAAAAAAATTCATATCGGGAACTAAAAACACATTTTTTTTATATCGAGATATAAAAATTTGTTTCCTCAAATATAAACACATAAAAATATGCAACAAGAGCGATGCAAATATTTAAAGGATTTTTGCATCAAAAAACAAATATTTAATATAAATACTACGTTAACATTGATATTTTGAAAATGATATGAGTTTTCATTGATATAAACATATAAAATCTGAGTGTGGTGCAAATATTAATCGGATTTGTGCATTACAAATAAACAAATATTAATTAAATATTAACATTACTGATGTTATTTTGATTACATTCTAGGAGGTAATTACATTAGTAATGTCATCTGGTAGGTCAAGTAAAGGCTCACAATGTTCTTTTCGGCTCCAGCTTCTTTAGTGTCATATTTTTTCTCCAGAGCATTCCAAACCGAATCAGTAGTTTCGCAACAATTGTAGTCAGTATTTTACAAATCGAATGTTAACTCATAAACTCGTCTGAGTTTACATATTTAGGTCTCAAAAATGTGTTAACTCGAGGGTAAACTAGGTTTTTGGTGAAATTGGAATGTTTGACAAGTTTGACCAAGTTAACACGTGTTAAACTTGGTAAACTCGACTGAGTTTATGAGTTTACGTTTAAAAAAACTTTTTTTAATACTTTGGTCCATTTTTTGGGGCTCATTTTCTTTCAAAACCCAATTCTTTTTTCAAGTCCAAGGTACTGAAATTGATGTTGAAGTGAATTCAAGCCATGTATTTGGTTCTAATATTGAAAATCATTTATCATCTGGAGAATAATTTGTTGGAGATGAAGACACCGATGATAATGATGTTATGAAACTTTAGAATGATTGAACTTTTGAAAAAATTAACTAGTTTATTTTTTGGATAGGTTTATTAACAACTTTAGATATTTGTTAAACTTGCTATTTTGGATGATTTTTTGAATGGTTTAGAGTCTTATGAAACTTATGATTTTGCAAGTTAATTTTGTATTTTGATACTAAGTTGAACATAACTATTTATTATGGTGGTTACGATGTATACATTGTCTTTATAATTAAGTCATATTTACACTATTAACATATTTGCAATATTATATGAGTTTACAAATCGAGTTTACCGATTTGAATTTACATAGGTAAAACAAGTTGAAGAAAACTCTCAGAGTTATAAAACTTTTTTTTTTTTGAGTAATAGAGTTGTAAAACTTTGACTCAAGTAATCATACAAATCTTCTTTGAGTCCATTCAAAATAATATTTTTCACAATCAACTGTATTGTAATTTATAATATTCAACATTTTAAAGAAATATTTCAAAACTTGAGATGTTTAACAAATGTTTCAATACCACTGTATAACAAAACCCTTAAATTGTAGTCTAGATTGTTTCTCTCATGTGTCACGGGCTTGTTATGACACTACATGTAAATTTGTGAAACTAAAATGAGTATTTAATCTTTGAAGAATGCTAGACAACTTTGTCCATATACACCCGTGAAGAATATTTTTGCTTGTTACCGCAGGCTGGCTAACATTTTAAACCACAAAAGCGTGTTGTCTTTCTCCATATGTCAACAAGGAAAAAACTAAACGGTGGCTAATTATATAAAGAAGATTTTGCTCTTATTAACTAATAGGTTTTTATATCTACCTCAACTCATCCTTAAAAAATCCACATGTGAGGTGAGTATAGGTTTCACTTATAAATAATAAATAATTGTTTAAACTATCTCCCATTTAATGTATGACTCTTTAACATAACTCTTTTGTGTGTGGATAAAATGGTGGATGATTTTATAGCAAAAACCTGATAATATAGGTAGTCTAACATATCTTGGAGGAGAATATGATATCATCTTATAATTTGTGGTTTGGTCGAACAAGATCAACTTTTAAGATGAGGGTTGTCACTCTCTTTTTTTTTAACAAACGGCTGTCACTCTTAATAAGCTCTTATCAAGAGACATATCTTTCCTTTGTGGGACTTGGGTATTTCCCAATACAACCCTCACGTCCATCAATATTAGGCTTGATGCATGTATATAAATGGTGGGTGGTCGGATCGATAGGTTATGTTAGCATATTAATTTTTTTTATTTCATTTAATTGATCCTTACAAAGCCGTCTTGTAAAGTGAGAGGTGACACTCTCAGTAACTCGTATATATAGTCCTTTTTTTTTTGTCTTAGATGAAGTGGAAAACCACTGGAAATAAACTCACACACAACTGTGAGGTTCCGGGTTCAAACTCGGGTCACGACGTCCGACCTTGCAATTTCGGCATTTGTCAGTTGAGCTAGGACTTCTAGACATATATAGTCCTATCTTTTATATATGAGACTTGAGGTTTTTCAAATACATCTCCCCGCGTCCAACACCATTGGGCTTGAGTAGTTTATATGGTGGGTGACCCGATTGATATGCTCTGATACCATATTAAAATTTGGAGAATTACTTTTCCCATCTTATGGCCTTCTCCCGCACCCTGTAAAATTTCCAAAAATGCCCTTGTGCAGTCTGGATTTTAAAATCCGGATTCATGTTTACTATTTCGGATTTTATAATCCGGACAATTCTTATGTATAATCAGTCATCCAACTCTCTCACATTTCAGCAGTTTTGAGTTTTGCTTTTAAAAACAACAAAAAAAAAAACTAAGTAAAATATGCTAAAAACCTGTCAAATAATAAAATCATAAAAATACCACCAAAAAATTCCAAAAATCAAATAAAACTAATGCAAATTTTTTCATATTTTTCTGAGAATATGAAAAATTAAAAATAAAATAAAATGGGTCTAAACGATGGAATTTTTGATTTTGAGGGGCGGAGTCCCGTAAGAAGTATCTTCTACGGGAGTCATGGTCCTTGAATTTTTTATGATTTTCTAGGGAAGTTTCGGAGCAATCCGATCAAGTAGCCCGAAAACCCGAATTTTGACTAAGAATAGGTAACAATGACCCAAAACAGAAGGATGAGAGTTAGGAAGATTAATATTGTCCCTAAAATGACTATCCATGTTACAAACATGTTTAGAATTTGTGCTGATACAGTTCGGATTATATAATCCGAACTGTTTTTCACTTGAAAAATGGGGTTTAGGGGGTGTTCGGATTACATAATCCGGAAAATTCATGTAACGCACCCTAATTTTTGAAGTTTCCGGATTACAAATTCCAGAAAAATTCGTAACTCATTTTTTCACCCTTTAACAAAAGAAAACGTCATTCCAGATTATAAAATCCGAAAACTCAAGGGCATTTTTGAACAAAATAGGGCGCGCAGGGAAACACACATGGTGGGAAAAGTAAATCTCTAAAATTTGTGGTTGAGAAAAATTCATTTTCACAAAACATGCTTGTGAGGTGGGGATTACTTTTCCTTATAAACATTTGATGATATTTTAGCTATGTTTTTGAGTCATTTTAGTAGAGTTAGATGTCATTTCAGAGATAATTTGTAGGAGTTGCTTATAGATTTAGGGATATTTGGTATTGTTTGAGACCATGTGATTCTATTTCTTCTCAAACCGGCCCTATCCAGTTAGGCCCAAAATAAGCTACTCGAACACCCACTCATTAGGAAGGTGAGCTTGCAAAGGTCAGACCACCAACCAATCTGAAACGTCTCATTCCCATTCAAGATGTAACGCTCGAAAGTTACATAACCCGTCTTTTGTAACCATTGACCAACGACATTCTGCCATCATTAGAAGAATTTTATCCTTCACCTATTTATAAGGACTCAAACAGTCCTCGAAGTTACGATCTTTCGACCTTGATGGTGTATGAGACAAAGTATTGGCAAGTGCCCTAAATTGTATCAAGTAATAAAGTATTAAGTTTATCGTCTCCACATGGATTTTCATTCAACTCGGTATTTAGCTAGATTTATTAGAAAGTAAATAAAAGAGAAAAGATGAAAGTGGTTGCAAGGTTTAAATTAACTTGCCAAATGCGAGATTCGGTTGGTTTGATTCGGATGCGTAACGGCGATTAGAGAATCTTTGAATCCCCCATCCGTTTTGTTGGAATTAACTTGGAGTAAATTCAGTTCGATCATCACTGTTTTCGTCGCTTGTGTTTGTGGCAGCGATTTGTCTTAGTTTTCTTGCGATGATACAAACACAGTGTTATCTTACTTTCAAATCATCAATCTTTGTTTTCGATCCCGAAGGAATATTCACTCGGTCTTCCTTCGTCGCAACACCAGAAACAACAAAATTGAAAAGAAAAATTAGAATCATAATCAATAGAGAATCAAAGGAAAAACGTGCTCTTTGAATAAGCGATTTTGGATGAATTCGCTTTTGTTCGTCATGATACGTGTCATTGCAGTTTTCCAGAGATTCGTAGTTTGGCAGCAAATACAATTTTGGTTGATCTGGTTTCAATCGTTTGTTTCAATGAATCACAAAATGTGTTAAGGAAAACAATTCATGCTCCAAATTTTCCATTGGAAACGTGTTTTGGAAAAGTCATTTTGGTTGAAGAAAGTGCATTCCAAAAGCGTGTTTTGGATAAGTTGTTTTGGTTCATATATGCCTTTTTCATGTTTGCAAAAAACGTATTTGAGAAAAGCTCATGGAGTTGTTTTATTTTATAGGAGAAACGTGTTTCTTCACTCACAACTCATCTCAACTTCTCAATTTGGTTTGGGCTTCATCAGAACTTTTTTGGCTTCAATAAGGGCATTCTGTGTTTTCCAATCATTTTTTGTCATTTGCTAGTTTTACCCACCATTTTACTTAGTAACTTCAATATGAGCTTTCATTGTATTGCAAACTCAAATGGTGAATTTCCCCATTTTGAGTTTGAGAGAGATTATTAAAATACTTGAAAGTTATGTGGAGTTAGTTCATGTAGTTAGAGTTAGTTACGTGCTTATAGTTAGTTAACTACAATAGTTAGATAATTATGGTTGGTTAATCGTTCTAGTTAGTATCATAAATGACTATAAATATATATGTCACTTCATTATATCCCATTTTATCTTTTTTCAATCTATGTTAATTCAATATGAATTTCTATGAGTATTCTTCTCATGAATACACATATGATCTCTATCTTAGCTTACATCTATGATATTTCTCCCTTTGACTCCATGATTCTCAGCACAAGAGGATGAAGCTATGCGAAGGAAAATGCTTGATTAGGTGATGAGAAAAATGTTTGGGGTAGGAAATGCAAATCCATGGCTGGAAAATACAAATCAAGGCTGGAATCCATGGCTAAACACTTACCATTTTAAGCGAAGAAGAGAATACGTGGAATATGGGAGATGCTAGGGTTGAACAGGGAAATATTTGGTCTAATAACCATTAGTAATGAAATCTTTTTCTTTTTGTTCAATTATTTTTGGTTGGTATTCTATTAATTGTTTACTACTCGATCAACATTTGCTAAATGATAAGAATTTAACCAAAAATATAAAACCCTGAAATTGGATTGAGTATGATCATAAATTAAAAAATAAAACTAAGAAAGTTGTAGAAAACTAAAGAGGATTTTTTCCTTATTAAGTTCTACACACACTTTGTACCCAACAAAAGGACTTCCACTTCCACATTAACATATCAAAATCAGTTCAGCAAGAATAAAACCATGAAATTAATTATTTTACAAAAGCTGATATTACAAATTTCAAATGAACATTTTACATCATAGTACAACAACATGACAAAAAATAGAAATTCATACAACAAAATGAAAATACAACACACTGAAATTAATTTGTCTAGATAGGAAGCGACCTAACTGCAGGTAACTCTAAATTGCCAGTCTCACTCTGACCCTCAAAAACAAACTTGATCCTTTCTGGAATCAATTGATAGAGTTCATTTTTACTTTTATAGCACATCAAAGCAAAGATGAAGATCCACAAACCCAAATAAATCCAAGCAATTGTAGGATAAATCATCATCAAAGCTAGATATGAAACAACACTTCCAAGTAAAAGAATGACCAACATGCATGGAAGGAAACTATTGATGTGAAGCTGTAACATTGTCACAAGCACCAAAGCTAGGTAGTAAAGAAAAATCGCGAAAACCAAAGCCATCATCTGTAGAGATTTTTCATTGCTTGTATTCATTGCTGCAAACCCAACGATTGCAAACAATAGCTTGAAAAACTGGCCAAATAATTCTCCAACTTCATTAAATCTAGAAAGGGTTGAATGAATTCAAGAAAAATTAAATGTTAGAAAAAAAGAGTGTTACCAAAAACAGAAGAAACAGAGTAAGTTAATGTTTGAGTAGTGATTGAAAATTGAAGTTATTTACCTTGTTGAATCTGATGAAGTTGAAGTTGCATTTGAAATTGAAGCTCCTAATTCAGCCATTGTTCTTCAAACTCAACTTTTGATGAGTACAACACATTCTTCAGTATTGCTTTTCTTATATAAGAGTTGAGTTTTGGAATAGAAGAAAAGACATGGAAAAAGAGGCTTGACCCATTAAACGTTTAATACGAATCGTTTAATACGATACTATTCTATTGAACTTTCATTCGTTTTTTTGACTCAATATCTGTCTTTAATATTTTAAATGTTTGACATTTTTTTCAACTTGTGAATCTGAGGCTCATTTCTTATTAGGGTTTTTGAATAAAAGTGCTCATGACGTTTCACTAACAATTCAACGACCAATATATGGAGAAGAATGATGGGCAAATGAAGAACACCTATGAAGCTCGAATACAAATATAGACATCAGACACATACCAACACCGATGATAATTTTTAAAAATTACATAATTCAATGTAATTATACGTGTCTATATTGTGTCCGTGTCAGACACCTGGATGTGTCTGACACATGAACATACCTAATTCAATGAGTGTTCGTGCTTCATAGATGAACATTATTACTAGACCGGATGGGATTGCTAATGAAAGCTTTAAACATTATTTCAACCTTAAAAGTCATTGTTGGCTCGATGAGGAAGATTTTCCGATCACCTATCTACAAGTGTATGTAAATAAATAAACTTTTATGTTAATTTATAAGTTCTCATTTATAATTTTTTTTTGACAAAACAAAAATTGTTTCTTTATAAATTGTTTTTTCATAAAATACATTTACAAACTTAATACATAAAAGCTTATTTATTTCAGATAAGCCGTTTTGAATTAACACAAAATAAGTCTAATCCACAAGGCCCCCAAATCAACCTTATATGCTCTTCCATCTCACACATTTAGAAGTTTTTTTTATTTCAAACTTCTATATCTTTTTAGATGATTTTTATAATAAAGTTCTTTCATATTTTATTTTTTTTCTAAATAAATGATAAATAAATAAATAATTTTGTATTCTGTTAACCAAAAAGTATAAAACATTAAAATTGAATTGACTATGATCATGAGATAAAACTAAGATAAAGAGTTGAGAATATAGTACAAAATTCGTACTAAACGTTTGATTGGGACAGTGTTCCATAAAGAATAAAATTCATACCAAATCGATTGGGTCAGTGCAAGACAAGGATGTTACCAAGTAATACTCAAAGTTTTTTTTTTTTTTTTTGACACATAATACTCAAAGTTTTTTTTTTTTTTGACACATAATACTCAAAGTTATATGTTGTTGAAAAGAAAAAAAACGATTATGCACTTATCGACGTCCACACACGTTCTGTCAAAAAGAAAAAAAAACGTCCACACACGTATTCTTGTTAAAAAAAGAAAGATCCACACATACTTGTACAAAAAATTTATTTTACTGGACTCAAAAACTGAACTCGAATATATTTCATTATGGAAAGAGTATTTTATAAAGGTCCTTTCATGGAGAAAAAGATGGGGCTCTGCTAGGGTTTTTCCCCTAGCCGCCATTCTTCTTGGTGACAATTCAAAGCAATCGCTGTGAATCAATTGAATTGGTTTGGGAATTTTATTGTTTTCACGTGTGGTAGCATCACCATCCAATTGTTCACCATACTTTTCAATTGTCTCGTTTTGGCACTTCTCTGTTTTGGCACTTCTCTGTTTGCGATACTAATACTGATAAAACACTGCACGTGTTTCTGTTCTTCTTCTGATTATTACTGTCGTTTTGCACCATCACTGCCGTGAGCCCCTGCCATGGCTTTTGATTGGCAAACTGAATTGGCTTCTACGGTGAAACCTCCTACCATCGTGGTTGAACCAGCAAACAAAAATCCACCAACAAAATCATTCGCGCAGGCACTTGTTGCTGCGACCGTGACAGATAATTCAACATCGTTACCAACTCCGGTTATTCGTGGCGAGACATTATGCATTCATATTTCTCAAGAGACTTATGCACGGGGAGTTGCGGTTTGCAAGCGAAACCTCCGTGGCAGACTCATACTGAACAAAGGCGACAAACCCTATGGATCGAGGGAAGTCTTGACAAAGCTTCAACATCTCTGGACAAACATTGGGCCATGGAAGATGACGCCTCTAGGCAAAGGTTATTTCGAGTTCTATTTTGCTTCCTATGATGATTTGCGAACAGTCTGGGCCAAGGGAACATTTAATCTTAAACCGGGTTTACTTCGGCTTTTTGAATGGTCAAAAGATTTCAGTGCGCACACACAACGCCAAACTCATGCACAGGTTTGGGTTAGATTGCTTGAGCTGCCTCAAGAATATTGGATGGACCGTACTTTGAGAGAGATTGCGAGTGCAATTGGAACTCCTATGCTTATTGACTCAGCCACGCAAAACCGCGTCTTCGGACACTATGCGCGCGTTTTGGTGGATATGGACCTGTCGAAATAAATCTTCAATGAAGTAATGATTGAGAGGGAAGGTTATTCTTTTGCAATTGATGTTACTTATGAACGATTGCCGTCATTTTGCACCCACTGTAGAAACATTGGACACCACATTACAAGTTGTCGGTGGCTGCACCCAGCCAAGGATACTCATGTGATTGATAAACAAAAGAAAAGTATAGTATCAGAGAAACAACAGGTTGAGAAATGGAAGCCCAAGGACAATCCCAACGGAATTGGATCATCAAGAGCTTTCGAGGCTCCAGTGGTCAATAACGATGCAGCTGACAGTACAATACCGCAACCGGATGCTATTCCATTACAAATACAGTATGATGCCACAATCGGACAGAAGGAAGAAGTTGTTGATGTCTCTATCCCGATTTCTCAAGTAGACGCACACTCAAACTTGCAGACAGACAAAGAGCCCTCGACCATGACGTTCACCTACCAAAATGTTGACGAAGAAATTCATCAGGAACAATTACCTAGCACATCTGTTCATGTACTTGAGGAAATCACCGAAACTCAGGAGGAAAATGAAGATGTTGACACTACCGCAATACCTCAGTCACCATTTATTGATGTTATGGCATTGGAACATACTGCACACACTCAAACAAGGCCACACACTACAGAATGCAATTGATGTAGCATATTTACGTATATCAAAAGTAAGTATTTATATATCGTCTCCTCAGGGACTAGTGCAACATCATGGATTGTTCGACATCGATTATCATTTTAAGTTGATAATGTAATTTGTTTGTTTGTTTACAACCTAAATATCTACGTTATAAAATTAAGATTTGAGATTGATAGGGCGTAATACTTGTTAGGATTAGGGTTCCTTAATCAAGCGTCACACGTAACCTAAGGATCATGCATGGATTCTAGCTTTCATTCGATATT
>Ga0315914_1003126_pt1 | contig 25222 bp, 9 predicted proteins | sample MpolenodulesMG_FD_203920 | JGI IMG/M metagenome (GOLD analysis project Ga0315914, IMG submission 203920) | Medicago polymorpha root nodule microbial communities from Los Angeles, California, United States - elongated nodules | ecosystem: Host-associated > Plants > Roots > Nodule | place: USA... | reverse complement strand
TGGATATGTTTAGGCTCATCTAGTATTTTTTTGATGTAGTATCTATTTTTATGTTGGTTATTATATAAAATTGACATTATTTTGTTATTTTGATATGTTTGTAAGACTTACTACTTTGATCATATAACGGAAATTTTCTTTGATGTTACCTTAAATTTTGTGTAGTGCAATAAAAAGTATTGCCGAATATATTATTTGTTTGGTCAGGAATTATTGTGAAAATTTTATTATTATTAAAATATATTTATATTAGGGTGAATTTTATTAAAAAAAAAAAGAAGAAAACCTATAGCAACGGACAGTTTGGTCCTATACCAACGGATATGGAGGATGACTAAAGCTATTTAATAGGTGTAAAATGCCGTTTCTATAGCTTCGAAATCTATAGCATCAAGCTAATTTTCCGTTGGTTTAAGCTATTGGGACGGCATTCTTGCCGTTGGTATAAGCATAGTATCCTAGACGGTAGCAGGTGGGTGTTGGTATAGGTTTTATGACCTATACCAACGGCTTTTGAGACCTTTACCAACGGTTTCTGCCGTTGCTAAATGGCAAATTTCTTGTAGTGACATTGACAGTTTCAAATGTTTTTTTTTTAGATTAGATATTATCTGCGGTCCTTTAAGTTAGATAATTATAATTTTTTTTTAAAGGAAGATAGATAATTATAACTCTTTATAAGCATATAATTTAAAGAACTAACTTTTTAATTACATAAGTTTTGCAACAATTTAGACGTAATTTTGTATGCATGCATGGCTTGACCTAACTTAAGCCTAATGTGCATAAAGTCATGCAGTAAGAGGGAATACTTTCTGCAATTGCTTTTATAAGAATTCTATTTCCTGCTCTTGAGAGTGAACGAACGTTCCAAGATTGGATTTTCCTCCAAATTATGTTCTTCTATAAATCTGAATGCACTCTTCTTGCTTTTGCCAACGAATGATACAAGGCCAATGTAAAGTATCTGTTTCCCAAGTGTCGATTAACCCAAGAATTCCACCAATTGCTCGTTACAAACCATCCGGCATATTCCTAATGAAAGCAACTTCAGACTTTGATAAATTAACCAATTGGCCTATAGGCTTCATAAACTGAAAGAATTTCTAACATCATTGTAATTTCTTCATGGTTTGGCTAGAAAAACAAAAAGAACCGTCAACAAAAACTAGGTAACTTAGTAATAGGCTTGAGACCTAGAAGTGTACTCCTCTCCAAATCTCATATTCCTCGTATTGAATGTTAATTCATAAATGTAGTTAGTTAAAGTAGTTACACATGTGTTAGTGAGCTAAGTCGTTGATTTCTTGGCCACCAAGTTATGACACTATAAGTGAGAGTTGTAAGCTTTTCATTCTTAATGAGAACCACATATGACAACAAACACTTTTTACCCTCAATAATCACTCAAGATTATCCATCTTAAATATTCATCATTCAATTTTTTTTTAAATCAAGAAAATTTTATTCAACATCACATTATTCAATTACTTGAAAAGCAAGAAACAATACAACTGCACTAACACCTCCAGGTGCTGACGATTCATGTATTGGATCAGTCCATACTTGACTTCAATTGATCACCCATCTAGTGGAACGTGAGATTGGTCCTCCGAATTAGACGGTTCATGAGTCGGATATCAAATTAAAAATAAAAATAAAAATAAAATAGGTGGCTCATAAATGATACAACTACGAGATTCAGATTTTTTTATGCGCGTAGAGAGAGACCTTGAGAGAAGGCTATAGAGATAATGAGAGAATAAATCGCCTTGAATTAAGTCTCGACTTGAACAGAGCCACCAATGTCACCACTGATACAAATTGAATATATCACCACTTTAACACATAATATAATCCAATTTATCCAACGTTCATCTACTATATATGCTTATAACAATTGTTAATACCCCTAGGTAATAATGATATTTTATAAAATTATTAAACCAATTTAATTATTGATTTTTTAAGAAATATTTATTTATGTGAAAGGAAAAATTGAAAGAGACTTATTATGAAATAGTGTTTTAGTCAAAATAAAAGTTATGAAACAAATAGAATTGGTTTTTTAAGAGGCCAAAACTAGTAATATCAAAATACTAGGCACCAAGTATAATTAGTTGTTAAGTTTGGAAAAATTGTTAGGCAAAGGCCTTACAACACTTATGTTATAGTTGATACTCCATCTGTATCACAATAAGTGATTTATTTGTAAAAAAATTGTATCAAAATAAACGACCTTTCAATTTTCAATGCAATATTAACTTCTTCCTTTAGTTCTATTTATAAAAAAACAACTAGTTTATAGATTCATTGAATAATTGATGTATTTGGTCTAAAATATATATCAAATACATCAATTATTCAATGAATCTAAAAAGTCAATTGTTTCTTATAAATAAGTCAAGAGGAAGTAGTTGTTTTACGATTGTACTCTTTAATTAATATTTCTCTCATCACTCTCACGTCAATATATTTCAGTTACATTTATCATGATGCACCAATACTTGATAAAGTCAAATATAGTAAGATTATTATTCTCTCTTTCATTTGTATTATTTAATTTATTTAATATGTACATCTTTTGGTCACTATTATAAGCAAACATCAATCTTTTAAAAATCAATCTTTTAAATGATGTATGTAGTCTAAATAAAGACCATAGACATCATTAATTCAATGAATCTAAAATGTCGATTTTTGCTTGTAATAGTGACCTGAGAGTATATAAAATAGTTAAATAGATTACTTATTTTGAAACCGACGAAGTGTGTGTTTGGTTCGACAATGACTGGAATTAATTTTGGTAGAATTGAGTTTGGTCAAAAGTGAGTTGAGTGTAAATTGATTTATATTTGAATACAAGAATTTAAAAGGAATTCTTATTAATTGATTTTGTTTGGGTATTTGATATTAAAATGGTTTTTGGATGTATAATTACCAAAATGAGTTTTAATAGATGTATATTTAATTTGCTAAAAAAAAAAGATGTATATTTAAAACTATTTTGGTTATAATTTAAATGTGAGTTTTATATTTTAATTCGTTAATAACGTTAACCCCGTCGCTCACATAGCCATATTTTTTCTTAAATTGCTGATGGCAAATGGAGAGGAAAAAGGGAGTAAATAGCATATACTTATAGTTGCCATTTGCCAATGTTTTTTATGTTGATTTGATTAGCCATAGGTTTAGCAAGACAAAAACATGATGCCAGCTATCTACGATCTCAATGTAGGAAGAAAACAAGAGTCAACATTTAATGGATATATGAGGTACACCAAACAACGTCAATTATGTTTCTTCTTATTACAAATAATAATTTGTTTGTTACTTATTTGGTTGAGATGCTTAACACTAAAAGACAGTATCAAATATAGAATGATGCTATATATTTGCATATGTATATTTGTCTGCCAGCATAATATATTTCCAATAGTAACCACTCCTAGCAAACATTTTTGTCAAAAGAAAAGTAACGACAGCCCCACCCAAAATATCTATAAGAGCATTTTTAAGTGATGCTCTTGTTAATAAACAGCTCAAGTGACCTCATGTGAGTCCCATATGTAAAAAATCATTTATTTTTATTTTCTCAATAGTAATCTTTGTTACTACAAACTACTCTATATGTTATTAGGCAAAAATATCTTTAATTAGAGATGCTCTAACTAACTAATCATTAATATATTTTCACCCATTCGATTTTAGTTGTAGCTTAAAGTTATTTACAAAAATTATAATTGCCCCTAATGGCTAATAGTGCTCATAAAAGTCACCTTGTAGTGGCCAAAATCCGTAATGTTGTAGGGGGTAAAATATCTCCATCTGGATGTTTTAGCCAATGCACAACACTTCAACGGTAAAAATTATGCTTGGGTTTCACTCATTCAAATTGATCTTGAGACCCCAAAATCGATTTGTCTTGAAGCTAATATTCATAGCTTTTGCGTTAAACAAAATCGATTCTACTTTTTTCAATTGAGCAATTATTTTCTATTATGTTCATTTTTGCCTTTTTTTTTTGCAAGTATAAAATCTTTTTGTTTGTCTATTTTTTATTTATTTATCATTTTAAATAAAGTTACAACGTATTTTGGTGAGTACACACATAAAAACAGTTTTGATTGAAATTATCTAAACAATGTGTGTTTATGAGAATCACTTTTATACAAATTTATCTAAAGATTATGTCGACGACAATTGTTCAAAGAATTACCGATTACCCGACAAAATTTACAAAACAAAGGGAGTTTCTCATATTCTATATCAACATTAAATGCATATCCCTCCCTTTCTACCAAAAGAAAGTTCGGTAAAAAAAAATCCAAAAAGTCAAGATGCACTAGTCTAGCAAAAATATCCAAGCTCTATGCTACTAGTGGCTTCATCTAAGGCTAGAGGAATTCCCTCCCCCTTGCAATAGCAAAAGAATTTTAGGCCTTAAATATTCAAGAGGAAGACCATCAATCCTAATTGAGCATTGATCATTAGTGTTCCGTACCATGTATGGGTTGAAATCCAGCGTCTAACAAAACAAATAAAGTATTTCCAATGCTAGGTTCTAAGTTGAAATCCAGCGTCTAACAAAACAAATGAAGTATTTCCAATGCTAGGTTCTAAGTCCTAGTAAACTAAACTCGGTAGATAGGGACAATGCATAATATATACAAGGTATGAAGTTCAAATCCCGATAAAAAAAAGTGCCCTACGTAAATCTTTGATAGATATAAAACTAAAAACAAAAAACCCCTTACCTAGATGTGAGAGACCATTTGTCAAACACCATCCAAAGATTGTTTACTTTGTCATGCAAACAATCCAAAGTGGGAGGGTATTGCCTTTCTTCAACATCAATCTTCCATGAAGACAATTATTGTAACTATCAATCCCCTCAACAAAGTGTACGTAATTGGTTTAAATGTATAACGTGTGTGCTCTTTAAGACTTGCTTAAAGGTTTTGCTTCGACGATCATCTGGGACATTTTTCATAACACATTCAATCAATGGGGAACCATTTACCCCACTACCTGTACTAGGACGGTTCAAGAACCTGCGCATTGGAAGCCATATACCTTTTGCACCTCATTCATATTCCATAGCAATGTAGGCCATACATGCCCAATCATTAGAATCCATCTTAGTTCAATGGCCATGAAAATGATTTTCAATAGTAAGCGAGCTATACAAGGACTAAAACAAAACACCAAGTAACAAAATAAAAGATTCTATATTTACAAGGACTAAAACCAAACAAATATGTTTAAAAAGACTAAAACCAAACAAATATGTTTAAAGGGACTAAAACCAAAATACTTGATATTTGCAAGAATTATTAGCATATTTACAACTTATAAATATAAGATCAACTCCACCTCACTTTCTTTAATATCTAAATTTGTTTTCTTTCATCATATAACTGTTTTAATTATTTCCAAATGCATTTACTATATTTTTTTAATGAACATAGAACTTTTACAATAAACAAAATTAACTTTTTTTTTTCCAAGACATTGAACCATTTCTTTAAAGATGATTGAAAGACTTAATTTTGAGCAATACACTTTTTAAATTGATTTTTAATTGTTTTCCCAAAGATTTTTCTTTTAAAAATAGACTAATATTTTTTTCTTCAAAATTTCGATTTGTTTTTGAAAATGATATAAAATATTAATTTAATACAATAAATGTATTAATGACTTTTTTTATTTATTTTCAATGACATTGTAATTATAAAAATTATTTTTCTTGACCTTTATGTGTGTAGGATGATGTTCAAAAACACTAAAAACAAGTTACCCTTTTTTTGTTTCAATAATTGAATATTTTATCATATATCAATGGCAAAAAATTCAGTAGTCCATGATGATCATCCGTAAAGTAGCATATCCATACTAACCGGCACCACACCTTGTACCTACCAATTGAAGAATCAATGAATAACTTTCTTTGCATTAGAAAAAGAATTACAAGTCAAATTAAAGTTCTACAGAATTGAAAAACTACGAGGTTGGAAGTTATTCACCACTATTTTTTTTAGACCGCTAGCTAATGTTAGTAATTTCTTGTCCTAATAGCTAAGGTTAGTAATTAGTTTTTAGTAGGTTAGTAATTAATTATTAATATTTTTATGAAAAAATGGACTAAAATAAGGGTGGCGAAACTGGTTGAATTCAACCAACTTAACCCATTTAACATGTTATTTTTGGTGGAAAGAGTTGAGATTTTGAACCTATCAATCGAGCTAGCAAGCTTCTCTCTTAACTCGTTAAAAAACAAGGGTGGCTGAGTGAAGGGAGCAAATCAACTAAATCAATTCAAAATAATCTTTGTGTTTTTCAATTATTTTGTTACTGACTCAATTATTTGTTAACTCTTTAGCACATTTTTTTAAGTTATAGCCCAATATAAATTAATAGTTTTATTGTTTTTTAACAGTTTTTGAATTACCTTATATTTGAAGTGCTTTTCTTCGATCAACTCGTCTAAAAATTAATATATTTCAATGTTTTTTATTTGTAATAGTCGATCAACACTTCAATCTGCCAAACTCGTCAAGTGACAAAATAAGAAGTTCAATCTAACTACCTAGATCGACCCATCATACTTTAAACATGTTGATGGTGGGACGAACCAAAAGGAGTTGAAGTGTGTGAATTTTAATAAGATGAGATAAAATGGGCTAAAGTGTAATTTAACTTTTTTTAACACAAAATAATTTGCATATAGCCTAAATATAGATCAGCTCATGGCCTATATGTAGTATTTTAGTTTGACGCGTTAACTATAAAATTACCCATCATCAATCATATAAGCTTTTAAGTTAGTCATAAAAGCTAACATGCGTATGAATTTATTCTTTTCTTTCTTGAGAAAAAAAGTCCAAGAAAATATATCCAATGTACAGATCACCTCATCACCTATAAAAAGTACATCAATTGGACACATTTAACTCTATCTAACACACTAGCTTAAAAAAACCTACTACGTGTATACATTTACCTAACCTTTCTTCCACTTTTGAAAAATCTTTTCCTCTCTTCAGATAAAAGGAAAATAAAAGCCAAAATAAGGATATACCATAAATATGGCCTATGATTAAGTCACATGGGAGCAAAATCTTAAACCCCACAAGACAAGAACCTACAAGAGAACAGACACCCATATAGAAGATAAAATTTGTCGTGTGGGAATCATAAAAAAAGAGAATTAAATTAAACATTAGTGTAGTGGGTATGGACATATGCTACACGAGTGAGAAAATATGGGTCAACAGCACATGCAAACAAAGAAAGTGTGATGCACTATGGGGGTACGAATCTTCTTCTACCAGCCTAGCACAAACAAACATTACCCGGGAAAAATGCTATCTTTTTTTAGATTCAAAGATAAATGATGATGATTATTTTTACTGTTTTTATACAACAATTTTTTTAAATTATTTGTATTGTTGAATTTTGAATATATATTTTTTAGATTTTTCAAAAAAAATAATAGAGATGGTAAAACAAGAAAAGCATGTTTAATACATCTTGTTTAAAAATAGACTAAATTGTTATCTTCAACCAGATGAATTAGGAACCGGCCAATTCACTGTTGTATTGTAATATGATTGAATTAGATTAGACTGAGGTAAAGTTAAATTGAAATAACATTGTTCAATTGCAGCTGAACTATGGTTGATTCGATAAGCTTGTTTGTTTAATCCATCTAGTTTAGTTGGTGGTTTTGAACTAATCGAACCATGATACAAAGTTTCACCACTGTAATCTTTAATCCGATTTTTAAATATTGATTTAGAATTTTTCTTTTTTTGGGTTCTATCGTCTTCAAGTCGCTCCAATGAAATTTTATGGTATATTTTAAGGGAGCTTCTACGGTGCAGTCAGAAAACTGACTTTTTTGAAAAAGTTAATTTTGATTTTAATGTTTAATTCAATTTTAAATTGTTGATTACTGATTAATGATCAATAGTAATTCATCTAATAATGCTTGCAACATCTTGGACTTACAGGTACTATTTTATCGTTGGCATTTTTAACATGCAAACAGATTTGATGATATTATGTGATAGTCTTAAGTGTTACACTTTGTGGGGTGTTACACTTAAAACAAGGTAGGATAAAATTAGATTAAGTGTAGTCTTGTTAATCTGATGAATTGATGATGCTATGGGGACTGAACTTTTGATGCAACTGTACAAACAATGGGGTGTTACTCACTACACTTTTGATGTTATAGTGTTAACTTCACCAAAAAAGTCATTTTCACGACTTCACCATAGAATTTTCCATATTTTAAAGGATGATTTTGAAGAGGATAGATTTTTTTTTCTCTCTCTTTTCTAAATTAAGCAAGCTACAAAGTGTTTTTAAAATTGAATGGACTATGTTTGAATTATTATATGATCAAATATCATGACATTCTTTCATTTTTTAACATCTCGAATATATATCGAAATATAGACCAAAATGCTCTAAAATCTCCCTCCCATGCTTAGACGGATGAATAATGGATTAAACATGACCAATGTAAGAATGAATAGTTACCCAAGGAAGATATACACATGGTCAACTAAATAAGGATTTGATTCAAAACTCACAATGACGTGTTTTCAAATTTCACAGCCAATATGAAAATCTAGTTGGTGATTATTGATTATAAGTAGTAGGTACCTTTATATCTTAGCATTTTTATTTCCCCGGTAGCCCTACAAACCTAACTCATCTAAAATAATTATAAATAGTTAATATATCTTTGACAAAATATTAGTTTTTTTTTTTGACAAATTTTTAGTTAAGACCTATAATTTTTTACGGAAGTTAAATATCTACATGTACTTATTGTAAAGTTTTTAATTAAGTATATATATGTCAAACTGACTACTGCGACATCATTTAAGTATATTGAGAGGGTGACTTTTAAGGTGCAGAAGTGATTAATTTTGTGTGCACGTATATAAATACTCATTTATCATTGATTTAATTTAAGGAAAAAACTTAGCTACAATTCTTTAGGTGCTTTTCTTATGGTTCTTAATTAAATTCACCATGATTTCCTTAAATCCATAATTCTCTCAAAGTTTGTTATCTCCAAAAAAAGTTATATTTTTAGTTAAGAACCATACGAAAAACACCTAAGAAATTGTACCTAAGTTTTGTCCTTAATTTAATAGTTTAAAACTCAATGACTTAGATTTACACAGGACAACCTACTAGCGAGTCTCCAAGAAAACTAAACAACCACATCCAAAAAAAAAACATATTGAAATACTATTGTTGTGAGTGTTAAAATCTACTTTTTAACTAAACAACCATCTGAGTAATTGATTTTTTTTAGTAGCTGAGATACTATTGTTGTGAGTGTTAAAATCTACTTTTTTAACTAAAAGCATTTAAATGAAATAACAAGGGATCTCTTACAGTTTGATTAAAAATCTTGAGATTAAATCCAGTTCTTGAAATACAACAGTGTTAAATATCTTTAATAAGAGTTTTATTATCTATTGCGGTCATATCTAACTCGAGAGATTAATCTCTATAATAACATACGGAATAACACTATTGTTCACAAAAATAAAAATAAGACTATTGTTTACATTTTAATAAATCAATTTTTTTCTTACATAGGAATTACGGTGATAAGAAAGTCATGACTCATGAGTTTAATTTCCCCATTCAATAAAAATAACAACTGACTACAAAATTGGCTAATTTGACCAAAAATAACACTTCCTCTTTTAAGCTATCTCATTTCTCACCATCTATCAAGACATGATTAGATTTTATTTGTATTATTCTCTTAATTTAATATTTCTTTCACATGTGCTTTTGACAAAAAATCCAAAATGACTAATTTTTATATTTTTGGAGATATCGGAGGAACGGCCCATATATTTACATCATCAATTATAATTTCCCTAAAGAAAAAGCTCATTCAAACTTCAAAGTAAAGACAGTGTCGAAGCACCACATAAATTAAATTTGTTCAGGAAAAAAAAGGTACACCATGTAGTTCTAAATGGATTTATAAGAAAATAAAATAAAAAGAGGTCCCAATAAGAAAGTTAAAACTTTCATACCCTACATTTGTTTTCATTTGATACTATACTAACTATTTTCCTAAATATAAATAAAAACAATATATATACTGTTAATTTACACCCACCCAAAAACATTAAGGTGTAAATGGACCGTTCCTTCAATATCTCCAAAAATCTAAAAAAATAGTCATTTTGGATTTACATCTCCAAAAATATATAAATGTCATTGAATCAAATATTTTTAACTAAAAGTACTTGAATGAGATAACAATGAATGTCTTTCAATTTAGCAAGACTTAGAAGATTAGCATGTGAAATTTTGCAAATAATATTTAAGACGGTAGAAAATGTACCACCACACATGCGCGTGAAGGAAGTAAACCAGCTATTTTACACTACTAAAAAATATTAAATATGATGTTTGGGTTGGTTTTGAGAAATCAATTCTAAATTCTTTTTGATTACAAAATCAATTCTAAATTCAATCCAAGCATATTTTATCCAAACACATTTAATAATATTTGATTTTGTGTAATTTTTAAATTAATTTGTGATTTTATTTTGATCGTTTGAATTTGAACGCATATAAATCAGTTTAGATTTGAACAATCGTTGTGTCATCCAACATTTATCTTCTTCCATTTTTTGCCAAAAAAATAAAAATCGAAGAGTTCAAATTTGAAATTTTGAAACACTGAACACTTGAAGTGAAAGCAAACTACTTTAAAACGAGCACGACACAATTATGAGCTTCTCCACAACAACACTTCCGAATTCTTTTTAATATTTATTTTCGAGTAAAGTAAAAATTAAATGTGGTTGCAGTAAAGTTGAAGACATTAAAGCAAAATAAATAGACTATGATTAAAATAAGGAAAAAACAACCACCTTTTACTAGTACCTCACTCCCTAAGATTCAAAACACTTCCCAAATATCAAAACAAAGCAAAACATAAATAGTAGTAATAAATTCCAAATTACCCTACATGTGTAGAATTTAAACTTCTTGGTATTACTACTATCAGAAGCAAAGATGGTTTAATGGTGTAGATTTGAGACTTTTCTAAACTTTTAAGAATTTAATTAGTACATTCCGTAAATGTACAATGCATTCAACGATGTGTTGTCATATGTCAATTAATTATTATAAATATACATGAATAGTCATATTTATTAATTGATGTGACGACATATTATTGAATACATGTATAAAATAAAGGAAATGTTAATTTGTGTTCCTGAGACATAAGTTAAGAAACCAAAAGTAGAAGTTTTTTTTGGAAATTGAGCATTCAATGTCTTGGAAGCTTCAAAAGTTATCTTTTCAACATAAAATTTATTAATTAATTATATTTTAAGTTTCTTAACTTGTGCTCTTAGAACAAAAGTTAACGTGACCCATAAAATAATTAATTATAACCAACGGAACATACTAATTAAACTCGTATTCTAAATGTTAACAATTCATGTATCTGGGTCCGTCCATACATACTTTGTTCGAGTTTCAATTGAACCTTTGTTACTGGACGGTAAAATTGATCTAGCAGATTATTTAATCATTGAATCGAATACCGAGTTTAAAAAAAAATACTGTCATAAAACATAAATCAGAGACAAAACATTATTAACAACATTGTCGTAGGTACTGTGTTTTTTTAAGATCAGATTCAAAGTCCCACTCACAGAGATAACAGAACAAAACAGAACAGCACATGTAACTCTTTCACTCTATTTATTTCTTCTTCTAAACTAAACTTTCTCATTACCATTTCAAAAACTTTCCCTCCATTGTAGAAAAGCTATGGAAACCAACTCAGTTTCCAAGCTTCTTCTGTTACTATTCTTCACTATCTTCTTTCTTGGTTCTGAGGTTACTCATTGTAGTGTTACATATGATAGAAAAGCCATTATCATCAATGGCCAAAGGAGAATCCTCATCTCTGGTTCCATTCATTATCCAAGAAGCACTCCTGAAGTATATACTATTTTTCTCACTTTTTTACTTCAACTTTTTTATGTGTTTATGAGTTTTGTTTTTGAAATTTGAAATGTGTGTTGATATGTGTAGATGTGGGAGGATCTGATTCAGAAAGCAAAAGATGGAGGGTTGGATGTTATTGATACTTATGTGTTTTGGAATGTTCATGAACCTTCTCCTGGCAATGTACTATTCTGGAATCTGGATCTTGTTTTGATCAACTTTCAATATTCTCTAAAATTTTATATATTTTTCTTCTTTAGTTTTCATTTACATTTTTTTTTATGATGTTTAATTTACATTTTTTTTTTATGATGTTTTGTGTTGCAGTACAATTTTGAAGGAAGGTACGATCTAGTACACTTCATTAAGACAGTGCAGAAAAAGGGTCTTTATGTACATCTTAGAATTGGACCTTATGTTTGTGCTGAGTGGAACTTTGGGTATGCAACTTCAGACATTTATTATTTGGTTTCACATTTATTATTTGGTTTCTTAGTGTAAATGTTTTTAATTTTTGTGATTACAATGATGTTTTTTTATTTATTTACTTACAATGATGTTTTTTTTTTTGTGTGTGTGTAGAGGATTTCCTGTTTGGTTGAAGTATGTTTCTGGGATCAGTTTCAGAACAGATAATGGTCCTTTTAAGGTTGATTTGTAATTTCTCAGTTCAATCTTTTATGTAGTAAATTATTGAATAGTTTGACTAAAGAAATGTTATATTTTTTGAATATATTTTTAGGCTGCAATGCAAGGTTTTACACAGAAGATTGTTCAAATGATGAAGAATGAAAAGCTGTTTCAGTCACAAGGTGGTCCAATAATTCTTTCACAAGTAAGTAATGAGTTACTTTCAAGTTTGACTTTTTGAACATTATTGATGTTTTTGTTCAAAAATTGTCTCCTGCATGTTGTGAAAGATCAAGAAAGAGTGGATCTGATCTTAACTTTGTTGAGTATACTTGTGTTGTTGATGTATTTTGTAGATTGAAAATGAGTATGGCCCACAAGGAAGAGCACTTGGAGCTTCTGGTCATGCATACTCAAACTGGGCTGCAAAAATGGCTGTTGGATTAGGTACAGGTGTCCCTTGGGTGATGTGTAAGGAAGATGACGCCCCAGATCCAGTGGTGAGTGACCTTTCTTGTGATCTTGCCTGATTTAGTGCAAATTTGGAATGACGGCGAGTTTGATGAAATGACAGTGACACTGTGATATTGTCGAAGTTTCAAAGTGTAACTTTTACTAAAATCACAGTGGCATACCGTGATTCAGCCAAACTCACCGCTAATCTAAATATGACTACCTTTTAGTTAAGATAATAGAGTATGATTCACCCAATTTTTTCCTACAGATAAATGCCTGCAATGGTTTTTACTGTGATGATTTCTCTCCTAATAAACCATACAAGCCTAAACTATGGACTGAGTCTTGGAGTGGTTGGTAAGTTATTTATACCATTATTTATGAAGTTGGTTGTGAAAACAATGGACACATTTGTCTAAATTCTTTACCAATTTGTTCTTCTTTTCTCCTTTTCCTATTCCCATTTGGTCATCAGGTTTTCAGAATTTGGTGGATCGAATCCCCAGCGACCAGTTCAGGATCTTGCGTTTGCAGTTGCCCGTTTCATACAAAAGGGTGGTTCATTCTTTAATTATTACATGGTTGGTTTCCTGGTTCTATTTTCTCGGTTAAACAAAACACATGCTTCATTAATTTATTAATTATGAGTATTAATCGTGATTAATGACAAATGATAGTACCATGGAGGAACTAATTTCGGACGATCAGCTGGAGGACCATTCATAACTACAAGCTATGACTATGATGCTCCAATTGATGAATATGGTTAGAGATAATTATACTTTTAAAACAACCCAAATATGGTCATTAGCAAGTTGTAATTGAATGCTTAACTGATTTCAGGTTTGTTAAGGGAACCTAAATATGGTCATTTGAAGGACCTTCATAAAGCTATCAAGCAATGTGAACATGCTTTGGTTTCGTCAGATCCTACCGTTACATCATTAGGAGCATATGAACAGGTTAGTTTCCTTACTCTTCTGATATAACAGCGAAAATATTAGGTTCGCACGATAATAATGATCTATGTCTCCAGGCCCATGTATTCTCTTCCGGAACAACCTGTGCAGCTTTTCTAGCAAACTATCATTCGAATTCGGCTGCAAGAGTGACCTTCAATAATAGGCACTATGACTTGCCTCCTTGGTCCATAAGTATCCTCCCTGATTGTAGAACAGATGTATTTAACACTGCAAGAGTAAGAATCAAAGGGTCTTTCATCCAAGTGTTTCTTATTAGCATTGTTCTTTTTGCATCAAGTTATTAATGATTTGATTGTTATGGTTTCATGAAGACGAGGTTTCAAACTTCACAAGTCCAAATGTTGCCTAGCAATTCTAAGTTGTTATCATGGGAGACCTATGATGAAGATGTATCTTCGCTTGCGGAAAGTTCTAGAATCACAGCTTCTAGACTTCTAGAACAGATAGATGCTACCAGAGACACTAGTGACTATCTATGGTATATAACAAGGTTAGTAGATTTCCCTCTAGTTAAAGTGAATTTCTCAGCCATCTAGCTTTTTCCTTGCTTTCTCAATTCTATGCAGTTGAAATCTTACTGTTTTCGGGTTTTCGTGTAACAGTGTTGACATAAGTTCATCAGAATCATTTCTTCGTGGAAGGAACAAACCAAGTATTAGTGTGCATTCCTCTGGTGATGCTGTCCATGTGTTTATCAATGGGAAATTTTCAGGCATGTATAGTTAAACCAAGATGAGATAATTCGGTTAAAATTAGTTGGCGTTGGTTTTAGGCAGTAGTTAGAAGTTGGTTATTATTAGTTGCAAGTTGCTTAAGATTTGTTAGTTTAGGTATGATCACTGTATAAAATGTATCTTAGACTCAGTGTAATCAACTTTTCTCGTTCAATCAATTTCAACTAATCAATAGATTCCTATTTCCTTTCGCAGGCTCGGCTTTTGGGACAAGGGAAGACAGAAGTTTCACATTTAACGGCCCTATTGACCTACGTGCTGGAACTAACAAAATAGCACTTCTCAGTGTAGCTGTTGGATTGCCTGTTAGTATCTTGCTTATTACTCCAACTTGAACTTTATCATCTCTTTTCTAGTCATTCATTTCTTTTTATTTTTTTTAATTTTTTCATAGAATGGTGGAATCCATTTTGAATCATGGAAGTCAGGAATCACAGGTCCAGTTTTGCTTCATGGTCTTGACCATGGACAGAAGGATTTGACAGGCCAAAAATGGTCATACCAGGTATGATGCACACAAATCTAACTTCTATATGGTGTTGTTAAATAGCGGCTATAACGCTATTGCATAGCAGAATTTGAACGAATTGCTATTGTTCTGCAATACACTATTTAGTACAAAATATTGTGAAATAGCGGCTATAGAGGCGCTATAGCACTGTTGCATAATGGTATCTGCACAAACAGGTTTCATCAAATACAAGTAGAAAATGTTTTCTAATTATGGTATCTGCACAAACAGGTTGGCCTAAAAGGTGAATCTATGAATTTGGTGTCTCCCAATGGAGTCTCATCTGTTGACTGGGTGAGCGAGTCATTAGCTTCCCAAAACCAGCCACAGTTGAAATGGCACAAGGTAAGAACAGTTGCTGGTTTATATTACTATAATAAAATCTAATGCAGTCTATAATGAAAAGCTTTCTAATCAAGTTTGAAACCTTCAGGCTCATTTCAATGCACCTAATGGAGTTGAACCATTAGCATTGGACATGAGCAGTATGGGAAAGGGTCAAGTATGGATCAATGGACAAAGCATAGGAAGATATTGGATGGTTTATGCAAAGGGTAACTGTAATTCTTGCAACTATGCCGGAACTTATCGTCAGGCGAAATGCCAAGTTGGTTGTGGACAACCTACTCAAAGATGGTACTACTTTTATTCTCTAAATAAGTGAATTTCAACATTACTTCCTTATCTTTAGGAAAATGCTACTAAGTACTAATTACTTCAACTTTGCAGGTACCATGTTCCAAGGTCCTGGTTAAAACCAACAAACAACTTGATGGTAGTTTTTGAGGAATTAGGAGGGAATCCTTGGAAAATATCTTTGGTAAAGAGGATAATACATACTCCAAGATCTAGTAAACCAAATTTAATGACTAATACAACACAAGGATGAGAACAAAAATGGTGATTGACATGACATCAAACAAGGTGCCATAATTATGAAGAATAAAGTTTTTTATATATGCAGCTGTGAAATTCTATATAGTTTCCATTGGCATAGCATGATTGATACGAGAGGTGTGTGACCAAGTTCATTATTATTAATTTATTCTTTGAACTTGAGTGTCAATGTATTTACTTGGAAGAAAGAAAATTACAAAATTCAGACCTGTTGGTGCTTTTCTATGTAATTTGTTTGTAACTAATATCAATGAATCTATCTACTCATGCAATTATTTAGTTGGTTGGCATATTCAATAATCAATATATATCTGCTTAATTGTTGGTCAATAGTAATCAACCAGAAGAAGGGACCATTTTCATCAACATAATTGCCAACCATCAACAAAGGGACCATGGCATTTACATCAAATTATTATAATGATACAAATAATTAATTTTTAGTCACTAGTCAATTGAAGTAGGCTAATGCAACAATTTATTTTCCAGCATAATGAAAACCGACAAAGGATAAATGTATTATTATTCATGATCTTCATCTAATACTTCAAGCAGTAGCAACAGTTACATCCTTATGCTTGGCGATTGCATTTTCCAGCTCTTCCTTCCTAGCACCAACTACCTTATCCACTTCCTTACCTTCTTTCAAGAACAAGAAGGTTGGCATTGCCTCAACAGACCATTCCTCAGCAACACTCTGAAATAGGCCAAATCGGCTTTAAGACTTGTTTGAAGTAAAAATAAGTTTAACTATATAGTAATTAATCGGTCATTGCGTGCTACAACGATTTTGACAAAAACTACACTTTAAAGCTTCGAAAATCATGTTGTGATTTCTTCAAACTCAACGTGATTCTAAACTAAACATGAGAAAGAATATGGTAATATAGATTAAGATATGCTTATACCTTTACTTCATCAATATCCACCTTGAGGAAGATGACTTCAGGTGTCTTCTTAGCAATCTCAGCTAGAATTGGAGCAATAAAACGGCATGGACCACACCACGAAGCAGTAAAATCCACCACAATCTATTTCACACAAGAGTCTTATATTTAAGGACGGAGGTAGTATCACTCAAAAAACAACAATATTTCAACTCATAAAGTATTCAACTAATATAAATGCATAAAGTTTCCAAAACAAATAAGCACATAAAAGTGGTTACAAATTAAGGCAAACATGAAAATGACATTTTGAAATGTCACAACTGTCATTTCAACCAACAAAATAAATTCTTTGTTGATGTTAACTCATCAAATAAAAAAGTAAACTTCTTTAAAAAAAATAAAAATAAACTACCAAGTTAGTGTCACGGTTTTAGAGGTAGAGGCTAATAATAACATTGAAAGGTACGTAACGCAAGTTTGTTCATCCTGGACCATATAAAAATGGCAAATTATGCTTAGTTCAAAACACAACGATACAAAAATTTGATTTTAAATTAAGCATTTAATGTAGGTTAAAAAAACTAACCTAGAGAATGGTACCCTTGTTTAGAGTTTATTTTATGGCCCAAGTGTTTGGATGAACTTATAAAAATATGATTATGATGATATTCATATGTGGTTTTCAGCTCATTATTTCTAGTTAATTTCAAATAGTTATTTGTGTATTGTTATATTATATTATATTATGAAAACAGATTACATTTTTTTTTACAAGCAGATTACAATTTTATTAAAATAGTTTAATCATATTTCATCTTCCAAATTACTTATATATACTTTGGAGCTTTACATAATTTGCAAAAGTAAATTAGTGTTGCACCATCTAAAGTTTTGTTTTTCCACTGTTGGATCAATAAATTTCATCACATCTTATTTGATCCAATATTGGTAAGACTCGTTGATCAAATAGTAAAAACAAGTTTGTATACGTGGTGCAAAACTTGTCTCACTTTTTTTTTTTTTGAAATAAAAAAACTTATCTCACATGTGCATCGTAGATTTGACCATACTTAGGGTTTGAACTCCCTAGTGGCTCCATAAAAGATCACCACAAACTTTGCTCCAATACAGTTATGAGACTAATCTCCTCTCATATGCTTAGGTTCGGATGCTTAGATCGCAACTTAAAGCTTGAGTGATTAAATTAAACTGTTAATCCAAATACACTAAAATATACATGTAACTATACAAAAATTAACACAGTCCACGATGATCTAGGACAATATTTTCAGACAAGAATATTGAACAATTCATAAACACTTCTGGATCAAAATATATAGGGTTGAAAGCAAATATATATGATGAAGATTAACGTAAATTATATATATAGTATTTGATAAGTACGTACCAGTTTTTTGGAGTCATTTCCCTTCTGGATCTCCTCCTTCCACTGTTCAACGGTATGAACACCGATCACCTGTCCTTCTGCTGCTGCCATTTTTCTCTTCCTTCGAATCTTGTTTGCTTAGTTTACACGAGAATATAAATTGCATATATGTGCACGATATGTCACGATGCCTCATTCTTATAATATTTCATTTCATAAAGAATATTCTTAAAGTGTACATGTAACGTCAATTATACTTTTACTTACCTCATAAATAACGTTTTTTTTTTGACAAAACCTCATAATTAAAATTCCTTTAAAAAAACATTTATCATAATTTTAATAATTTGTCAACGTTGAGTCAAGAAATTAGATTTATAACAGTCAACAAGATAAGAGTCTAATTTCCCAAAAAAAAAAAAAAAAGATAACAGTCTCTTTGTTATAAAAAAAAGAGGTTTAATTGCATGTTTGATCCCTTATGTTTATTTTAGTTTTCAAGTTCGTCCCTTATGTTTTAAAAGTTTCAAGTTGGTCCCTTACGTTTTAAAAGTTTCAAGTTGGTCCAAAACGTTACTCACGTTAGAATAAGTTAGTCCTTCCGCGACATGATATTGAGTTTAATAAAACAAAAAAAATTAAAAAAAATGTTTTAAAACTGATTTTTTAAATAAGTTAAGTTCCATCACCCACATTGTCAACCCGGATCTTTAAATTTAAGTGACGAAAGAGACTAACTTATTTCAACGTGAGTAACGTTTTGAACCAACTTGAAACTTTTAAAACGCAGGGACCAACTTGAAATCATTAAAACATGAAGGACCAACTTGAAAACTAAAATAAACATAAGGGATCAAACATGCAATTAAGCCAAAAAAAGACAATAAATTAAGAGTCTCTATGATATATACGAGTCCCGTTTATTATAGATTAAAAAAATAGTTATTATCTTATATTTATAAGAATGGTATTTTTTTTAGAATTACTCGTGAAATAGTATAAACTATTTCGTGCTCATTTGTTATAAATAAAAAGGGCATTTTCAACATTTAAAAAATGATTTTAAAGAAACATTTAATAATTAATATTCAATGTTAAAGATTTAACATAATAAAAATCAAATTTTAAAAAAAATTATATTTTACAAAATGGATTTTTATAAGAAGCTACTCAAAGTAGCTTATCATTTTAAGCATTTTTTAAATTTTGTCATGCAAAAATGATCTTAATAAAAGGAAAAAAAATATACTTAAAATGAATTTTTATGAGAAGTTATTTAGAGACGGCTATAAGGTAGTTTATAGCATAGTTTTAAAACTCGGTTCGGTCATCGACACGGCAAAGGCACTGAGTCGATGGTCGAACTATTGGGTCACTGGTTGAACCGTATGACTGAATCGGATCAAACCGGATGACTCGATTAGATAACTCGGTGTTTAGATTAAACATGTATAGGTATTTAATCAGATTAAATCAGATTGAACCGGTGACTCAGTATTCCAAAAACTAAAATAATGACACATATAGAATAGAATAAAAATAACTATCCAACAAACATAATTTTATAGACTAATTATTATGAGTTTTAAATGAAATATTTGAGTTTGATAATTATATTTATTTTTTTTGAAATAATTATATATGCTTACGAGTTTGACAAAGAAATTTTTTTTGAAAGATGATTTTGATAAAGATTATATAAGTTTATTTTATGAGGTATTTTTATCATAAAAAAAAAATAAAATTGAAAGGTATTTGCTTTATGATAAATATTTCGACGAGATGGTAATATAGGTAACGATCTTTAGCCAAACATGTGTTATTGTAATCATAGTAAAAGCAAATTGAACACAAAAACTAATAGTGTTTTAGTGGCTAAGACAGTTTTCTTTAATTGTTGGGTTACGAGTTCAACTCCCACCAACGCTATTTTTTACAGCATAATTAAATTAAATTATCTTCTTGCATCAAACCGATCCAACCAAACACTCGGCTGAGTCACCGGTTTTTACCGAATTTTACCGGTTTTGACCGGTTCTCGCCGAGCTAACTACATGGCCAATCCAAAGGTCTGCTCGAACCGGTCTACCCACCGATTTCAGGTTCGACTGGTCCGACCGGCCGGTTCGAGCCGAGTTTTAAAACTATGGTTTATAGCAACACACATTGAAAAAAGACATGTTTGTTGAGTATCTTTTTACTATGAGCTTATAACTTATTTAGTTTTTTTTTTTTACCAAAACAAACTTATTTCATTAACTTATAGCTTATATTTCAGACGTTATCTCAAATTGTATAGCTTATCATTTTTTTCTTACATTTTCCCACTTATTATATTTTCTAAAATTTATCTTTAGCCTTTATAAATTATTATAATTTAAAATAAAATGGGTTTAATTTTTATTGTTACGTTTATAGCTTATAACTAGACCATTTTTTTTATTTGAACTTTCTTAAAAAATTTCTCTTATAAAAGAATTACAACAAAAAAATAGAAACTATAATGTCATAAAAAAAAACATAACAAATTGGCCCATTTGAATTGGTAGTTGTGTTGTTTGTTGTCTTGGTACGTCTTTGTTTTGATTTACCGTCTTGTTGTGGAACTACCTTTGTGTGTCATTAAGGCGTCATCATATGACATTGATCGATCACAATTCACGGTGTCCCACTTGTAACCCTTTAGTTTAAAATAAATGAACAACAATAAAAAGGCATTGTAAACATGTGTGTGAGAGAGAAACAGAGTCTGCAACATTTTCTTCTTCTTCCTTCCTTCAACTTCAAAACTAAACCACCGTCATCATCAACTTCACTTGAGAGAGGAGAAAGCCGACGAGTTTATTCAATTGATTGACTTGGCCCTATGTTGTATTCAACTTATTTTATATAAGTTTATTTACATGAGATGGTTTGAGAGAGTTTATATAAACAACTTATGACATGTCTATAAGATAGATTCAACTTATTTAATAAACTCTCTTAAACACGTTATAAAAACAACTTATGACTTATAAAGAAAATCCCTTTGGTCCAAATTAATTAAAATTGTAGTTATTATTTTTTTGAGCAAAAAAATTGTAATTATTTTTTTTAAATTTTTTTATATATTTTGTCTTACAAAAATGTGACTAATGTCTAATAGTAACATTTGAACAAAAGTTATATTAGCCTGGGTTTTATCTTCTTCTTTTTCTATCAAAATTCAGATAATGGCTTCTTCACTCATTTCACCACCACCTTCATTTCTCACAATCCACTTACCCAAAACGCGCTTTTCCAATAATCACTTCCTTCAACTTCCACAAAGAACCTTCGAATTCCAACAACACAAACGAAAAACAGTACAATGCAGAATTCAAACCTTAAACCCTACGCAACCACCACCACCAACAGCCTTAACAAAAGAACCTCACAAATTCTTCGACCAAGTAATCATCACCGTTCGTGGAGGAGACGGTGGTCATGGAGCAATACTAAACCAAAAACCCAAAAAAGAAATTGAAAAACCAAAATCAAAAACGAAAAAAGCGATTATTGATAATAATCATAAGAAAAGCGCGTTGAAAAGAGATTTTGATGGGTCTTTGATATTACCAATGGGTGGTCATGGTGGTGATGTGATTATTTATGCTGATGAAGGAAAAGATACGTTGTTGGAGTTTCATAGTAAGAATAGGTTTAATGCGAAACGTGGTGGTAATGTTGATGCTGTTGGTGTTTTTACTTCTTACTTGAGGAATGGAATTTCTGCTCCTACTGTTCGTATTCCTGTTCCTTTAGGTTTGTTTGCAAATTTCATTTTTTGATGTTATGGCCCTGTTTGCATAAACAACTTATTTTGTATTTTATAGTAGAAGCACCTATGAATAAGCAATTTCTATAACACAAGATAAGATAAAGTCAACTTTTTTTTGTTGGTATAGTCTATAAGCTGTTTCCATAAGCTATCCTGGAGAGTTTATGGAAATAAGCTGAAAATAGCTTATGAACATGTCGTAAGTTGTTTTCATAGGTTCTCTTTTAAGTGCCATAAATTTTTATGTCAGTAGATAAGCTCAAATAAGTTAATTCAGAGAGACTCTGTATCTAATTCATGTTTTTTTAGTGTTGCTTCTTTGTGAAGATGAATATTCATATGTTTTTATGAGGGATTGTGGAATTGTTATATTTAATTGGTTGTTTTTGAATTCATCACATTTGGTACAAATATTTACATTGTAGTGTTAGAGAATTTAGAAAATAAGTAAAATTAAGCTGATCTAGTTTTTGCCTTGTGCTACGTTGCAGGTTGGAAATAGGAACAAGATTAGAATAAGATTTCATTTTTGTACTTATGAATAAAAATGTCAAGTAATAATCCCGTAAGTATAGCTTAGATGGTAAAAGGCTGGAGGGACATTTGATATGTTGGAGCGCGAGTTCAAACTTATTATGTGTGAGTTTCACTGCTTAGCTCTTTAGAACCAGAAAAATTCAACTAATATAAAGTCAAATGCAATGTTTTAAAAACTGAACTGGTGTGGCCACTAGGCCATAATTACACTGCTTTTTAAATGCTAGAATCTGGACAAAACTGTGATCAATTCACTCAAATAACCGAATCGTAAACAGTGTCGTTTTCAGTTTAACTGGTTGAAGTGTCTGCTTCAGTTTTAAAAACATTGGTCATGGTGTTAGTTTGTTTTCTTGTTTTCACTTTGAATCAATCTGTGTTCAATATTATTACAATAAAAATTGCTCGTTGTTACGTAAGCAATTAGAAAGAAAGTCACGAAATGAAATATCTTGAATTTGTTTTTGTGTTTTTCCATCATTTAAATTCTATCTTACTACTTTGGCCATGTGTGGTTAGTAATTTTGTACTGTCGTCCATTTCGTGAATAAATTGCTTCATACTGTTTAGCATTAATCTATTACAATAGTTGTCACCTTGTTTTCATTTCGTTTTCTGTTTAAACTAATTTGTGAAAAAGATTGTGAAACAACATTTTCGTGAAAACAACCCATAAAAAACTAAATTAGATTTCCCTCATTGATTTTATTATTGTGAATTACAGGCACAGTTGTGAAAAGCAAACGGGGAAAGATGTTAGCTGATTTAGCACGACCTGGTGATGAAGTAATTGTTGCGAGGGGTGGACAAGGAGGGGTAATATACTAATACAGATTTGAATCTCTTTCAAATTCTAATTATTTTTCTAATTGAGTAGTGAATCAGACAGTTCAATCCATTTAAGACATAATCTAGCCGTAGGTAAGTTGTGCAGATTCACATTTGTGGTTAAATGGAATAATTAGAGCAATAGAATAAATAAATTCATACTCATTGGTAATGTACTCTGTAACTAAGGATTTTTTTTCCTTCAGAACTACTGTATCAACGTTATCTTCTTTCCTGGAAAGTATTAGTTGTGGTTTACTCCTATCTTGGTTATTATTGTTGTATTTTCAATCTGATTCAAACTTTTTCTCGTCTTACCAGATTAGCTTGTTAGAAATGCCACGGCATAATAGGAAAAAAACGACGAGTTTGACAACTAATGTGATGAGAGATGACTCGGATAAGGTAAAGTCTATTGATTATTCATGTGTTCACTGAAATATTTACTTGATTGTATCTCTCTTGAAGCCATCATTGGCGACTTCATTAGGCATGTATTGAAGGATTGAATCAACAGGGCTTTGTTCTTGCTCTCTCAGTTCAATTAATGTTGGTTTAAATTTTGCAATCCATAATTGATCAACCAAATTTCTGTCTAAAATACTTGCTCATTTGTCTGTATTTCTGTCCAAATCTCTCTGGAACTATGATTTTAAATTATCAATTTCATATTCAGTTTTATCAGGAAATGAAAATGTATCTTGAAACCAGAAACAATAGGTTTTGAACATTCTGCATTTACTAGTGTAAAGTAGATGTCACAGTATTTAGCTACCTTTGTTCCTATCTTAATGTAAGATGAAACACTGTTGTTTTAAAATTGTTACAGGTTTTGGTTCATGGTCAACCCGGGGAGGAAGTTAAGTTGGAGTTGATCCTACGAGTTGTAGCCGACGTTGGTTTAATTGTAAGTATTGTATCTATGCATAATGCCTTGTTTAGTTCTGTGTGTTTTCTCAGTTTATCTTCATAATAAATAACCGTGGAATGTTGATGAGTGGTTTTTGTGTCTTATCTCTTTACCAATGATGATAATTTTGAGATTTCTGGGAAACTTAAGTATTGATTTTACCATGATTTTAGTGAAGATTGTGAAGGATAATGTGGTGATGTGTTGTAACTTCTAAAGCATGAGTGGTTTCATTTAGTTTCTTTGTACCGTCTAATTTATTTTTTAATATGGTGAACTAAAATTGGCTATTACCGTTTTTTTGTCCAAGTGAAATTCGTTGGCTGTAGAGTAAGTGAAAGACTGCTTTGTAGAAGGTTATACTTTTTCATTCAGCTGTTCAAGATGAAGTTAATCTTGTTGTAGGGACTTCCAAATGCTGGGAAATCAACGCTTCTGGCGGCCATTACACTTGCAAAACCCGATATTGCAGATTATCCTTTTACAACGTTAATGCCAAATCTTGGACGCCTTGATGGTGATCCCAACTTGGGAGCAGGGATGTATTCGTCTGAAGCTACATTGGCAGATTTGCCTGGTCTTATAGAAGGTGCTCACTTGGGAAAGGTATCAATAAATGCATACATACATACATAT
>Ga0315914_1003124_pt1 | contig 25239 bp, 4 predicted proteins | sample MpolenodulesMG_FD_203920 | JGI IMG/M metagenome (GOLD analysis project Ga0315914, IMG submission 203920) | Medicago polymorpha root nodule microbial communities from Los Angeles, California, United States - elongated nodules | ecosystem: Host-associated > Plants > Roots > Nodule | place: USA... | reverse complement strand
GTTCGGCCTAAAACAACAAGGCCTAGTCTAGTCCCCAAGGAAAAGCCCCTTGAGATTTTCACTGCTCAAGCTTTTAATTAGGATAAGCTGGCAACCTTTACAAATAACGAGCACTCTCCAAACAAAACAATCATTTGTAGAAGAGTCTCTAAACCCAAGAGATATCACCTCTCTTGAAACCTTGGGATCGCACCCAATACAAATAAGAGTTACAATAATTAAATAATACACCTAATGTGTAAATATAACAAATTGAAGCACAAGTACTACAAGATAAACTATGTAGTATAAAAAAGCTCTCAAGATAATAAATTAGCAAGTGTAAAAATAATGAAAGTGAGAATGAGTGAGTATGACAAATATTTTCTATGTCAAAGGGTGTTTTTCATCCTTTTTATACTTAAAGAAGAATGAGATGCATGGTGAGAAAATAGCCGTTTGACCATTTAAAACAAAATTAGTCGTTTAGACAAATATAGAAAACTTTAGTAATTGTGCAACGGCTACAAAGAAATCATGAAAGTAGATAGTGGCATTGAATCCATTAAGACCAATTAAAATAAAATATGCAAAAACAATTTTGCCATCAAGTTGTTGAATTAATGCAATGAAATAGTCAACCATCATCTTTTATGTAATGCCAACGGTAATAAAAATATGATATGTTGAACCAATTTTGATGCATAAATGAGTATGCCTTTAAAACCACGGCCAACTACTATTTTTAAGAAAATAATTAATTATGCAATTTACATAATTAATTATGGCTTTTCATGCAAAAATATTTTTATGTAAAATCACATTTAAATGAAAACCATTGTGAGTGTGTGGTTTATTTTCATGAGAGCATTTTTTACTACTTACATAAAAGTCCTAATACAAATAAAAATAAAATCCAAGACTAAAAAGCTTGAATCTTCTTTTCCGCTTTTTGTATCGTTGTTCCTCTAGGACTTCTTTTGTCCATCATCAAAACCAAAGTATTCCTGTCAAGGCATATATTCACAAAAAGAAAAGAAAAGAAAAATGGTTAGTACTAAAAAGAAATAAAACAGACACGTCAAAAGAAAAATAAACTATGCTAAAAGAAAAATACTACGGTTAGTAACAACTAAGAAAAATAAACTAATTAATAATAACTAAACTAGACCCCTAATAATGACTCAACTATGACTTATATTTTTGGTATTTTTTAATTTTTAAAACATAAAAATAAATCAAAAAAGACTAAAATGCCCTTTTAAGTGGCTTTCTTGTGCTGCAAAGCATCTTTAGAATGTTGTGTATTTTCTATATTTTCTTCTATGTTCAATAGTTTAGGAGGACGAAGGAACAATATGCAAAAGGTTGCAAAGAGTTAAAATAGAAAACCACAATCAATGTGTAAGACATAATTCAACTAATAATGTCGATATTGTTAAATTGAGCACCTTCATCAGAGTTTGACACATTTTGTGAGGATTTCAAATGGTGTTTGGCAGTTTGTCTAAAAAGAAAATCGTTATCAACAATCAAAAACAAAAATTTGTTTTTGGTTAAGTAATTTAGTGGCTAGAAATTTAACTTTAAAGTGAATAAGTAGGGTGTTTGGGATTCGAACTACGCCTCTGTATATATATTATGTAGTATCGTATTAAGCTTACGAAAACATACAAAAACTTGTGTTTTTAGTTGATTTTAGGAAGAAAAGAAAACAGTTATGAAAATAATAATAAAAAAACTCATTTACCCTTTTAGTATTGAAGTTGATTTTCAAAATCCAAACTAAAAATTCACTACCACCCCGGGCCCATGATTAATATCCCCTTAAAATATAAAAGTGTCATTTACAATTGAGATAAATTTATTTTATGAACAAGTTTTTTTTGAACGAGTCCATTTTTCTCAATAATAATAAGATAATAAGGGTAATGTTAACCAGTATCTCCGTGACACTGGTTTGAAGCAAATATAATATGTATTGTATTGAAAACTGTGTTGTCAATCCTTTAAAAGTCAATAAAGTGTCTTTTTTAATTTAAAACTTTAACATGGCCCTAATAATAGAGTAAATAGGCAATTACCCCGTGAAATTGTAAGTTTCGTCAATTACCCCCTGAAATTAACAAAACTTCAATTACCCCCCTGAAATTGCACAACGTTAATCAATTTACCCCCTCTGTCAAATTCTTCTGTTAGTCAACATGATGTTTTGCAAATACCCCTTGAAGTTTTGCACTTATGTGCAAAATGCCCACCGAACTTAAAAATTTATATTTTTTTTCTTATGCTTTACTCAAAAGATATTAAAGGCAAACAAGGAAGCTTGAGAAATGTATTTAGGATTCAAGGAAGAGCTTAAAGAATTACTTGGTGAATGGTACTATGGTAAAGGAGGATTACCAAAAGTGTTTATTGAAAAGAAATATATTGGTGGAGTTGAGGAAATTCAAAAACTTCATGATGACAAGAAGCTTGAGAAATTGCTTGGTTGTTGTGAAAGGATTGATGACATTAAAGGAGGTGATGGTGGATATGAGGTTTGTGGTGATATAAAGTTTGTTCCTTGTGAAACATGTTATGGAAGTTGTAAAATCTACTATGAAGGTGTTTATGAAGAAGATGATAATTGTGAGGCTGGTGGGTGAGTGTAGATTTCAAAGGTGTTCTCATTGCAATGAAAATGACCTAATAAGATGTTCCATGTGTTGTTTCTAGTTCCATATGTCATTTTGACATCTAACAATGAAAATGGCCTAAGTTAATTATTAATTGTTTGCCTTTAATATCTTTTGAGTTAAGAATAAGGAAAAAAATATATAAATTTTCAAGTTCGGGGGCATTTTGCACATAAGTGCAAAACTTCATGGGGTATTTGCAAAACATCATGTTGACTAACAGAAGAATTTGACGGAGGGGGTAAATTGATTAGAAAATTGAAATTTTGTTAATTTCACGGAGTAATTGACGAAACTTACAATTTGAGAGGTGTAATTGTCTATTTACTCCCTAATAATAATAATAATAATAATAATAATATAGTATTCCTAATGTCCTACATGTCAATTTAAATAGAATATGCAATATACAATTCTAAAAAAATAACATATCTTTGGCAAAAGTGCAAAAAGTCACGTTCATGGAGCTGGCATCGCCATCGAAATATGAAGTGCCAGAAATGGTTCATTTTTTTATCCAAAGAGAGGTAGAATCAGGTGTACCGCCAATTCCTTAATTAGAAACCTTAAAAAATCAGAAAAAGAGAAGTTCCCATCTTTGTGAACCTAATCAATCATATAAAACAACGACACGTGCCCTTTCTTTCCTTCATCGTACTTAGGATTTCGAGCAAAGCTTTTGTGCTTGCTTTATTTTATAATGACGAAAATACCCTTTTCAGTGCAGATAGAAACAAATCCAGATAAGATAAGGATAACATCTGTGGGGCATGTGATTATGAGTACTAATTGCAATAATACTTCCGCATCTAAATTTGATTGTTTTCTAACAAAAACTTGATGTGATCCAACTAAGTAAGATTTGATTTTGATCGATTTATTCAACTTTTATCCACTCATAATTATAATTATATAGGGGCCATATTAACTTGTGAGATTTGGACACATATTAAACATTAAATTATTGCCACTAATGGTAAATATTAATTGCAAAAAATTAATATTAAATTTTTTAAGTAATAAATTAACACAATTTCCGATGCAAAATTTCTATTAATGGAATCCTTAATATGTGCCATAAAGACACAAGTTAACATTTCCTATTATATATTTATATTATGTCAATTAACATATATAAACTGTGGAATAGTGAAAAGTATATGCTACATATTTTTTAAAAGCATATTCTCAAAGAAGTATTTTTAAAAACCTAAAAACCAACAAATACTGTTTTAATTCAATATATCATACAGATAAAAAATTAGATATGTATTTAAATTTAGATATATGTGTGATTCAACAATAAAAAAAGATATATCTGTGATTCTATTCTACTTAAAAAAAAAAACTAATATGAATTATGTATATGATCTGCGTGATTTTCATAAAAGAATCTTAAATAATTCAACAATACTAGGTTTTGTGTGATTTATAGGTTTTCATGATTCAATTTTGATGCGAATACTCATGTATTAAATTTATTAATAATTACTATATTTTAGAGTTATTCTTTAAAAAAAGAGGATTAATTTATCTTCCTATTATATTTATTGACAAAAATAAACGTAATCATTTATTTAAATTAAGTACATCGATCGATGCAATACCAATTTAAAGTCACTAAAATTTTTTAAAAAAATGATGAATCTGTGAACAAATGCACAACACTTATGTTAATAGCATAAAATATGGTTTTGAGTTGCAACCTTGGCGTATGCTCCTAAGTCTCAGGTTCATACTCGGTGTCAATTTGAGTGTGTTTGTTTATTTTTTCTTAAAAAAGCATAAAACAGTTACATACATATACACCTGCAAATATAACTATATTCAAGTTTCTGAAATACTCATGTTAATGGAGAACGTTGACGACGTCAAATCTAATTTTTTATGTATTAATGAAATTAAATATTACTCCACTATAACAACTAATCAATTATGGCTGATCACCAGTAAAGAAATATTACAAAAAAGTTCGCTTTCTTCACGTGATTGTAACTAAATTATGAGCCACTTGCATTTCTTTTAATATAATCATGTAATGTAAGTACTAATTTAGTATGCCTCCCTTGCTCCCTCCTCGTTCCTCGTCCCAAGGGGAAATGGCAGCCTAGAACTACATCCATTATCCATATATAGAGATTATATATTATATGTCGACAAGTGTTAAGTTATTCCCTAAAAAATGTCAATGAATATTTCGTGAAAAAAAGAAAACTATGTACAGTGTGCAAAGCTTTAATTTGGCAGAGAAATTCAGCCTTCGTGAGTCTCCCAATTAGTTTCAACATGGGGCATTTAGGATGGTGAACCAACTCTTTTGGACCATCATGATGAAGTTAGGAATGAATGGTAGATATATGTACGCTTACATATTAAGGGTTGAGATGTAAGATTCAATATCATAAAATTTTCACTCTTTTTATTGATCGAATAGAAAATGAAAGGAAAGAAATAAGTATATTTGTGTAATAACAAAATTGGCATTATATAAAAATTGAATATAATAATAAATTTTAATTTATATGCAAACCGAATTTTAATGATTTTTGTAACTAAAAATTGAATACGCTATTTTTTTTTATAAGATTACTATTTATGTCCTTGTTTTAATAAGATACTTGCTCATACTTTGCAAAAGCGGTCTGTTCTTAAACTAGTCATTATGTTTTTAAGATTTATCCTACTTGTATTGAACAATCTTTTATTAACGACATCAGTTAAGTTTGTTTCGCTAAAAAAACAAATGACATATATGATGTTTTTTTACAATATGTCGTATACTAATTCTGATCTTTTTTTTGTTGAGGGAGTAATATATAAAAGTGAATAATTATCTCTTTTCAAGGTAAAAGAATAGAGTTGGGCTCCACAAATTTTTTTTTCCTTCCATCTCTATAAGTTTATTTTCCCTTTTTTCTTACTTTCTTGCCATCACCATGATGGTAAAAAATAGTTACTTAGATCATACTTACCTTTGGAACTTCTCTGATAAAAAGTTTTCAACTAATGCCAAAAGGAAGTATCATTTTACTCCCGATACAAATGTTTGCCTGAGATTCTCTTAAGTCCCGGAAACCATTCATGCATCTGCTTAGAGATTGTGATGTGGTGAAGAATTTGTGGGATAATTTTATATCAATGGATGATAAGAAGTAAAGCTCTTTCTTTAGCGTAGAATTATCTGTGGATCAGTTTTAACCATAGTATACGATTGATATTGGCTTGGTCCAAGGACATTGGCCACTAGTGTTTTATATCATGGTTAATATGTTATGGCTTGACAGTAACCAATTAATTCTTTTTTAGAATCATCACTTGATCCTAAGCAATTCATGCACTATTTTGTTATAGAATTTACAAAAGTGTAAGAATGTCTTTGACAAATAAGGAGACTAAAATCATTGATAAGACGACCAACATCAAACAAATATATTTTAATCTAAATTCCGCATTAGTATTCAATCTATTTAAAAAGTTTTTTTTAAAGGAATCTATTTATATAGTTTTTTTTTACAAACTATTTAAAAAGTTATCAGACCAAAATTCTATAATTATAAATAAGGAGACTAAAATCAATGATAAGACAAAATCTAGAGATCAAAATTGTTTTTATACCAACTAGAGACCATTTGTTTTTAGTTTAATTAAAAACAAAGGATTTGATTATCATACAGTGTAAAAGTTTTTACACTCTCAATCATAACCTTTAAATTATTAAACTTATTAACTTTAACAATTATTGTTTTTAAAGTCATACATATGACTTGTTGTAATTTCTTTAATACAATCATAGGTCAGTTGAGCTTCAAAATTCACAAAAGTCAAGACGAAACACTAACAAACGTACTTACAAATCATCAAACAAAGAGATTATCATGTCAGCAACAAAAGTTGATCCCACAACCTTGCAGCTGAGTCAACTATTTACTGATTGCGCCAACCTGCAATGTGAAATAAAAGATCGATAAGGTAACTTTTATAACTTTTTTTAGTAAATATTTTTTTACTAAAAGTAAATAATTAATTCACTCAAATTGATATAGCATGCATTGATATAATACAAATTTGTTAAAAACAAAAAGAATGAATGTGTGAACAAACTCACAATATCTATATTAATAGAATAAAACGACAAAATATATAAACCTACAAATATGATTATACTGAAGTGTCTGAAATGTTCATGTCCATGGATATGTAAGTTGACGATGACAAAATCATTGATTGAATATATATTTTGAATCAAAGTTGATCTAACAATTTGAACTGAACAAATATTATAACAAATGAGAAACCAAAACAATGCCGCACAAAAACGACGATAAAAGCTTTAAAAAAAAGAAAAAGAATGACGATAAAAACATCATCGTTAGCGGAAAATCACAAGAGATTATAAATCAACTCATTTTAAGGAGAAGAATAGAGTTGTCAAAAGAGATGGCTTCCTTTCTACAAGAAAGAGAAGAAAATTCTTTTAGTAAATTAAATGTAATTATTACAAGCACAAAAAAAGAAAAACATACCCGTAAAAAACAAAAGACAAAAATATAAAAGGAGGGCATATGAGACAATAAACAAAGCGCGAGTGCATATTCGCGGCGCAGTCCTCGCTACAATTTAAAAGAAGCGCCATTTTTATTTTCCAAAAAAAGGAAAATGTACGATCTACGGCTTGCGTAATCGCACTACCACGCGTCAGCAATGCAACGGTGATTGACACGAACTTCAATAATCTAATATTCTTTCCGAAATGTCAAATCCTGATTGGTCCACGTGGCATCCCTCCAAAAACCACTAGTGGTTTTCTACTCTGGGTTTCACTCCACCAACCAAAAGCAGTTTCATCACTTTCCTTATATAGCTACACACTGATGCGTTTTCAGTCGCTTTGTCTGTTATAACAACCAACGCGTTTCTCACACCCGTCGTAAGCGCTCTCTCTCTCTCTCTCTCTACTTTTTTTCTTCTCTCTCTTTCCTTTTCTAGATTTTCTCATTCTTTCTCGGAAAGTTGATCTGATTTTCCTTCATTTTCTTTTGTGTATTGAACAACAATATTCATACAGTATCGCTGGATCTACTCTTTCGTAGTTTCGCTTTTTGATTTCTTTGTTTTACAAACGGTTCTGATTATTTTCTTTGACTTTCTCGGAAAATTGATCCGATTTTCCTTCATTTTCTATATATATTGCACTCTTTTTGCATTGACCTGCAACAAAAAACTGTAATATTTTAAGTCTCGAAGGATCTACATCTACTCTTTCCGCTCTTTTGAATTTATTTAGTTGACGAACTCTTTTGAATTATGTTTTTTCTTTTTTTTTTTTGAAAATTTTGATGTTGTTGCTTATGATTTGAACTATTTTGTTATAGTTGACGAATTAATTGAAGCATTGATTTGTTTGATCTGTTTGCAGATAGTGTTTTTCTGGTTAGTTAGGGTTTGTTTTGGAGATAGAGATGGGGAGAGGAAAGATCCAGATAAGGAGGATTGACAATTCGACGAGCAGGCAAGTTACGTTTTCGAAGCGAAGGAATGGATTGTTGAAGAAGGCGAAGGAACTTGCGATTTTGTGTGATGCTGAGGTTGGAGTTATGATCTTCTCCAGCACTGCAAAACTCTATGATTTTGCTAGCACCAGGTAACTAGTTTTTAGTTTATATCGTTAATTAAACTCTTAGATCTTATTTTCTATTTATTTTCTATTTATTTTCTATACATTGATTTGCACTTTCAATCTCTATATTGATTTGAGTATATATGTGTGGTGTTAAGGATATGAAAGTGGTTTCGTTTTCATTTCTGTTTTTGCAATAGATTGGATAGTTAGTTACCGTTAATATTGAAATATTTGGGCTTGGAATTATGGCAGTAAGATAAACTGCATTCATTCTAGAGAAATTAAGTAGAATGAAGTAATGAATTTATGCTTGGTATTAAGGTGGATCATGTTTAACAAATTTATCGCGATACTAAATAAGCATAGGATGGTGTTAAGGTTTGAGTCCGTTTGGATTCTCTGTATAAGTTTATGTTTGGTGTCACAGAGACTCAACGATACTTCTACCATCGGTGTGCGAAACATACACTAAGTTGAAATGTAATAGGTATTTACTGCTCAGGCCTTGTTGGTTTGATATGGTAACTTTAGTATGGATCATGATCTGAAAAGTTGAGTTTATAAAATCTCACATTTCTACAAGTTGTGACATATTTAACTTTATACATATCTGAAACTTTAATAAAGAAAATAATATTAATGATGCTTCTGTCAAATCAGAGGCATGCATGTTATTTAGGACTGAGATATTGCACAGTCCCAAGCAAATATTTGTACGGAATGTCAGTATTAAAAACCTGGTTTATTTTTTTAATAGTAAATGGAACAAACATATCAACATATTAATGTGAGAGAAGTGATAAGAGTATCAAACAATTATATAAATTGTATTCATTCAATGTGTTTAATTTAGATTTTGTGTTCGTATTTGAAATATATATGTAGCTAAAAGCTTACTTAAAAAAGTATCCTAATGGTATCACACTTTGAATTGAATGGTGTGTTGCCCTTTGAATGGCTCTTACACATTTGGTCTTATGTTAGAATTTTGAACTGAAAGATAAGATTAACTTATAGGCGTTAATGTTCATTAAAATAATTTATGTGAGGGATCAGGTTATTCAAATTTTTTAAGTTCAACAATAGGACATGTAGGGGTAGATTTTTAATAAACCCAAATCCATTCAAATCCACAATTTATATCTTTGTAGGGATTATTAAACCTGAAATGCCCCCCACATGTAGGTTAAGAAAATGTTTGAATATTTCAAAACTAAAGTAATAAAATTCTTTTTTAAAGAAAACAAAAGTAAAACTTTTTTTTTGACAAAGTATAAAACTGTTGATTACAATCTTTAAAATTGATCAATAACATGTCCCAAAAAATTAATCAATAATACAAACACTCCTGCAATGTTATGATTATATTAGATGTTAGGGCAATCCAACAGTATGCAATAATGTTATCACACTTTGAGTTTGAATTGTGCGTTGCCCTTTGATTATTTTATGAAACAGTCCTTTACCGGTAGGGATTTGGAGCTACTTGAAACCAGTCTAGGTTGAAATAGGAAAAAGTTTTGTCTACAGATTATACTAAGCTATATCTTGTACTCTTTTTTCAATATTAGAAATATAATGGTTGTTTAAAAGACAGAAGCTGGTATCCCTATAATTAACACCTATCTTCTTTTTTCTGTCATTGTATTGGCCCTTTCATCTTAACTCTTAAAGCAAAAAATATATTCAGCTCATAAACTAACTTAAAGTAATTTTTTTAACCAACAAAAGAGTCATTTATATGAAAAGGGAGTACAAGGAGACTAGAGATCGTACCGAAGGAAAAGTAGACTAGACAAAAGGTAACGAAATAAAGTCATTTGATATATTGACTTCAATTATCTAACAAAAGAGAACTACTTTATATATTCCAAAGTATTTTTTATGTTTACATTTTCATTTTTATAAGGATCCTCTATATTTCTCAAAAGAAATGAAAATGTTTATAAGAGCAATTGCAAAGAGAAAAATATATGTTAGAATGTGATGTTTTATGTCTCTTTCGGAATGTTTTTCTGCCTCCAAAGTATCTCTATTTAGAGATAATAAACTTATGGTTCTTTAGTGAAGAGATTTTGTTTTTTTGGTAATGTAGTGAAGAGATTTTGTGATGACAATGATTACATTACTTCAATAGTCCATCAATACATCATTTCACTAAAAGGTTCCTATTCAATCATTGCAACTTTTCAAATTTATATTTTTGTAAATTTCTCTCACACTATCACCTTTGATAAGGCATAGCTATCGCACGAAAAGTCGAAATTTCTCCCTTATCCGGCTCGAGAAAAGTAGAAGGAAAGATAGATTTTCCCACTAGAGCCAACCTATTCAAAAGAGGAATTGGTGGTGGTGTTGAGGACACGAGCTGTGTGTGATGCGCGGAGGTTTCAGAAACGCAAGATCACTTGTTTGTTAAACGTGGTTTCGCAAGTGCGATTTGGTATGAAATTTTTAATTTGTTTGTGGTAGATAGTGATTGTGCTTCCAGGTAACATTTATCCTATGCTTCTTAGCTATATGTCTCATACTCGAATAGAGAAGGGAATGAAAGGGTTGATGTTAGTATGACATCCGGGATTATGGTTGATATGGTTGGTTAGGATTTATCACATATTTTGTGCAAAGTCCCTCAGAGTGGTGGAGGTGTTAGATACTATCAAGAATCTGTATTGGAATTGATTTTTAGGAAAATAAGGAGATTTTCCTTGTCTCTTTTATGAATGGTTTGATCACCCTTTAGATTTGTTTGTTTTGTTTCCATCAAATCAGAGTAATTTTTTAGGTCGGGTGAATATTACTTGAATGGATTTAATACCACTTGTGCGTATCTCTACCTTTTCCAATAAAACTTTTTTGATGTTAAAAATATGATGTTTATTATTATAATTTAAAATGTATAAATAATATAAAAATATATATTTCTAAATATTGCGACATCAATTAAATATTTATTATACACCAAAATTATGATAATGAATTGTCTATTTCGTTTTATCTCTCTTTTTCCCCGTGCTATATTGCCATTTCAAAAGCTCAAAACGTAACTGAGAAAACACACTAAATTGTTTTCCTTTTTGGCGCTTCATATTATTTATTAGAAAATTTATCTAAAATAATTTAAGAAATTAAGAAAGTAATGAGAAATTGTGTCAAAAAATTCCCCAAAAAAGAAGAAATTGTGTCCAAAAAAAAAGTAATAAGAAACAACAAACCCAAACACCCCTGAAAAAACAACAACAGTATCTTGATTAGTATCTTACTCGCATCATTCTACTAAGCAGGAGATAGATCTACTCTTATAATGAGGAATTACTTCAATATTTGAATGCATGTGAAGATCAAAGGGACTAATGTTGGTATGGCATACAACTTTGTGGTCCACTTGGAGGGCGTGTTATGACTTCATTTTTTCTGGGGTGGTACCAAAAGTGGATGAGGTCGTTGATACTATTAAAAATATTTCTTGGCGATGGTGTTTGTCTCGGAAGAAAAGAGTTCCTTGTCTCTATTATGAGTGGTCTATAAACGCTTTTAATTGTATGTGTAATTTAAAGTTTTTGACATTGTAGGGTGTCTTTGTTTTGGACAGTTGATTTAGTACCACTTGCATTCTTCCCTGACTTGGGGCGTAATACTACTCACACTTTTTTTTTTGGACAAAAATACTATTCACACTTATATTCATTAATCAATACATTCTTCTTTGAGGTTAAAAGAAAATTAACAACATCATTGGCTTATCAACCTTGTTTTTTTTTCTAAGAAGCTAAATTAACCTTATATATACCAACTTAAATTTAAAAGCTTGAATAAGAGTATAAACAAGAATGTGAATTTGGCCGCCACTAATAAAAGCTTTGAGATATTTTCATTCTAGCCTTTACTCCTTAACCACCATCTAACCTTGAACTTTTAACTCATTTGAATTGGTCTAGTGGTGTTGATTTAAGACTTTGAAGTGTGCTCCTTCCAAGGTGAAAGGTTTGCTTCCCACAAGTGCCAATTTCGGTGGGCTAAGCCTATACAGAGCTTTGTTAAGCTCTTGCTTAAAATGGGACCCAGCAAGTGAATGGTTGGACTAAACCTCTTGGATGAGTCGGTCCTTCGATCGAATACTGAGTTTTCAAAGAAGAAAAAAAACATTAACAATTTTCTCCCTCTAGATTTAGTTGAGAAGATTCGAAGGAAAGCATCTTCGTATGTAATCACGTTGACTGTATGGGTATCTAAAGTACACATTGTATTTAATCTTGTTTTAGTGGATTTAGTACCTCTTGTACTTTATTGCTTGATTGTTGAATAAATTTTTTATTTGCAGTTAAAAAAAATTGATATCTTAATTATTCTCTTTAGATGACCTAGAGCCCTAGAGATCACACCACCCAATTCAAGATGCAACTTTACCACCTTTTCCCCTCTTTCACTGACTTCTCAAGAAAAAAGTTCAAGTGAAATCAAGGAATATAAAAGTGATGCATGGCATTTAAGAAAGGGATAATGAGGTTACTCTTGACTCCAAATAGTTATAATGTCTTCAGATATATTGTGAATCATCCTATTTTGGGGGAATTTGTGACTTCAGTTGCTGTTTCGTTTCATGTGTGAGTCATATAGCACCAATCTATAACATGTTAGCTATGTCCCGGTGTGCAGGGCGCACAACCTATTATATAAAAGGCATTTTCAATATAGTTCACAACAATGTTGCCAAGATCGAGTCTCAGCTCGTAGGATAGCACGATCTTACATGCCACAACACATCGACCGTACTTCAACTTTACAATGGTTCGATTTTGCTCTGTATCCTCTCCTTTTCCCTATGTTTCCTCTGTTTTTCTCTATTTTGTTGCTTGGTTCCTCTGTTTTTCCTCTATTATCTATGTTTTTATGCTGTTTTCCCTCTATTTTCTCTATCTATTTCTCCAAACTCTATCAACAACCTACCGATCCCACTTACAAACCGTGTTACGTTCCTCGTGTTTACGTTCTTTCACCGGCTTACCGATCCTATGTAGGATCTCGATCCTGACTACATTGGTTCTCAATGTTGAAAAAGTGGAAAAACAAGGGTTACATCAAAGGAATTTTTTGTTAAAAAAAAAAACAAAGAAAACTTTTAGGATTAATAGTTAAGAGTTTTGGGGGGATTTTATGATTAAGAAACACTTTTGACTACCTTAGGGATAAATCATTGAGTCTCTTGTTCAATGGAAAAAGATACGGGAAAAAGGATAGAAATTGAGGTTGTTATTGTTAAGGTTTATTTCTTGTAACATTTTGGGTTCTCTTTCTAAAGAACTCTTTAAAAGGAAATTGGAGAGATTTCTCTCGTCCAAGCGTAGGTCAAATTTGATCTAAAGTGGGTGAACAAATATCGTCGTTTTTTTTAATTATTCTTCTTTATCTTGTTTTATTTTATGTACTTGTTTGATCATTATAATTTTGGTTGCTGTTAATTTTTCTCCACACGTGAAAATATTGGTGAGTTTTGCTTAACCATTGAAAAAATAAGTTTTTGTATAGGTAAATATATTTAAGATTGTCATTATTTTAATACACTCTCTTTTAGATATATTTACCATATCAATGTGTTGTGAATTTGTTAAAAATCACACCGATAAAACTTGATGTGTGGAGCAAATAAACCAAGCAATCAAAACAAGTGGGTGACAATATAATTCAAGCAAAACTTAAACAGTAAGAGAGGAAAGAAGAAGGAGAACACAAGAATTTGTTTACCCAGTTCGGTCCAATATTGACCTACTCTGGGGGAGAGAGCATCACTCTATTCCACTATAATGATGAGTTTCTTTACAAAGAGATATTGCAGGGTTACAAGAATCAACAGCCTTAAAACCTAATTCTACCCAAAGTCTCGAATCTCTTCCTGTAACCAAGAGACTATCCCAGCAATGTTTTGTTCAAGGTGAATCAAAATAATCTCAACTCTAGTGTTTGTTGCCAAGAGAAATCTCTATAAACCCTAGTTTGTTGTTTGCTTCTAAACCTTGTTTTCTACTCTCTCTCATCTTTTTCATCTGATACAAGATCTGTATTTATAGAGAAATAAAACCCTCAAAATTTGGAACAAATCTCACGCTGAAAAATACGTTTCTTATTTTTCTGCTTCAAAGCAAAATCAGGGCCCGATTTTTGCACAACAGGTGCCGATTTTTTACAACACAAAAGTCTCAAAACTGCTCCCAAAATTGGGGCCCGATTTGGAGACAGATTCTGAAGCATCAATTTTGAGTCAAAAAACAACAATTCTCCACCTTGACTCTAAATTTATGATGATGTCAATTTAACCATCAATCACTTTTCTACTCTCTCCATGCTTCATCTTCCCTTGCTTCCAACTAACCATGTAGCTCCACAAGCTTCCACCCTTTTCCTCTTCAACTCTCAGAATGTCTTCCGGCCTCTTGAAGATCATCCTTGAATCTAACTACACTAGGAATTTTAGGTAGTTGCACAAGTCTACACCATAAACCTCCTCAGCTTCCAGGAGTGATCAAATTCATCCTCCTGAAGATTCACTTGCCTCCAATTACCTTTGGTTTTTCCTTGTAATATCACAAGCCATGTCATACATTCTTCAAACCCCGAAATGTCTTTCGCCCTCTTGAAGAATTCCCTTGCTCACAACTAGAGTCTAACACCCAAGGTCTCCATAGTCGTACCATTTCCGGTATCATCGACTCCACCTCAAGCTGAACTTTCTCTACCTCAACTTGCAAATGCGTACATCCACTATGACTTTCACCTTGCAACTCCATCTCAAAGGTTGATCACGAGTATTCTTACATCCGCCTCTTCAGACTGGCCATGAGTGTTCTTTCCACAGCCTCTCCAGGATGATTTTGAGTGTTTCACGTCTCTCTAGACAACCACCGCTCTACAAGGCATCACTCCCAAGGTGAGAAATATCAATTTCTTCATCTCCCCAACGAGACACCACCAAAGCACCCACATCCTCATAACCTTTGGAGACAATTTGCACAAAGTTACCATTTTCTCCGGACAATCCTTCTTGAAGTGACCCATCTTATGACATGGTGACTGGTAACAGACCTTCACCCTTCAACGCTTTCTCACACTTTTGGTGTATTAACACCGCTTGCATCTTTATCTTACATTACCCAAAATCAATATCTCCGGTAAACTTCTTGATATCCAACTTTGAACCCATGATACATGGTTATCGATTTGATCCTTGCTCCACGGTGGGCGCCAATTGTGTTGAATTTGTTAAAAATCACACCAATAAAACTTGATGTATGGAGCAAATAAACCAAGCAATCAAAACAAGTGGGTGACAATATAATTCAAGCAAAAATTAATCAGCAAGAAAGGAAGGAAGAAGGAGAACACAAAATAATTTGTTTACCCAGTTCGGTCCAATATTGACCTACTCCGGGGGAGAGAGCAGCTCTTTGTTCCTTTATAATGATGAGTTTCTTTAGAAAGAGATATCAGAGGGTTACAAGAATCAATCTTTAAACCTAATTCTACCCAAAGTCTCAAATCTATTCCCCTGACCAAGAGACTCTATTCTAACAGTGTTTTGTTCACGGTGAATCAAAACAATTCCAGCTCTAGTGTTTGTTGACTAGAGAAATCTCTATAAACCCTAGTTTGTTGTTTGCTTCTAAGCCCTGTTTTCTACTCTCTCACGTTTTTCATCTGATACAGGATCAAGGTTTATAGAGACATAAAACCCTCAAAATTTGAAACAAATCTCACGCTGAAAAATACGTTTCTTATTTTTTCTCCTTCAGCACAAAATCGGGGCTTGATTTTTGAACATCGGGGGCCGATTTTCTTACGAGAAAAAAGTCTCAAATTTGGTCCCAAAATCGGGGCCCGGTTTTGGCAGAAACATCTATTTTGAGTAAAAAAAACAACACAATGCTTGTCCAAAAGGATGTATTTTCTCTCAAAAGAAAAAAAAAAGTATTTGTTATATCAATGATTGTCCAAAAATTTAGTATATTGTGAATTTGAGTAATGTAATCATTTATGAACAAGCTCTTTCAAAGAGTTGTTTCTCTTCACTAAAGGACACCAGTTTCTCTATAAATAGAGACACTTTGAAGGCAGAAAAAGAAGTCAAAAAAAGATATCGAAAATCACATTCTTATGAGTCAAGATTCTGCCAAAAATAATACTAAATCATTCTTTTTTTTCTCTAGTGCACGAGAGAAATTGACAAAACTTTATTCAGTAAATTATCGATGATCAATACACTTGGTGTGAATGTGCAAGTCACATCGAGGATTTCTCGTATCCTGAAGGGGATTCATTGGTATACCCTTTTGCATTCGGTTGGCATAACTGGTGAGGACGAGTCGAACCTAAAGGTTAATGTATCCACACACACTTTAGAATTTATATGTACTCTTCATCATGTTCATTTTCACCATCTTCTTGGTCAAGTTATTCTAGTAGAACCCCAACATAGGTTCTAAAAACAATGACATTTTTCCCCAATCATCAAGCCAATTAATGTCAAAAACATTCTCACACTTGGACTTTCAGGGGGTAGCAATTACAACGACTTCCTTAATGGCACTCTTGAAGAGGAAGTGAGAATGATCCAACCTCTTAGACTTGATGCTTCTAACAAAATCATGGTTTTAAAATGAACAAGGCATTGTATGGCCTTAAACATACTTTGTGAGTTGGTTTGAGAAATTACAATGCACTTTCCTTCATTTTAGTTTCAAGGCTAGCAAGCGTGACCCCTCGTTATTTATATACTTCAGTTGTGGTAAATTAAGTTATGATTGTCTACGTTGATGACATCATTGTCACTAGCAACAACATTTCACTCATTAAAAAATTGGTCTCTCATCTTAACTTTGCCTTCAACATTAAAGAATTGAGTGTCATAGACTATTTCTTCGGTTTCATGTCAAAGCTCAGCAGGATGTGTCTCTCATCCTTACTAAAGAGATATACCTAGGAGATCCCATAGACAAAGTCAATCTACAAGAAGCTAAACATCTTCATTCTCATGCAGTCGTTGGTTCAAGCTCACTAAGGATGGCGCCGATCTATTCCCCGACCCAGCTCTCTACATATCCACTAAGCTCCTCTCTAGTATGCCACAATAACCCGCCCTTTATATATGTTTCTTTGTAAAGAACTAGAACATCGACCTGTGCGATGCACAGGTCCAACCAATGAATAAGTTATACCATATAACTAATTTGTAATGAATATGTAACATTAGAACTACGATGCATTACATAATTAGTATTTAGCTGACATTGTTAGAGTATGATTACCTATCATATATTTAGTGAAGTTAATTAGCAACACTAAAACTTTAAAATAAAATAAACAAAATAAAATTTGAGAGTTAAATTCATCAACTCAACAATATAGAAGACCTATTCATATATTTAGAGTAGTTAGCAACACTAAATTTATCCTTTATAAACTTCACAATCCAAAGAGTATAAAAAATAATTGTTTCATTTGTAAAATATTGTAGAATAACCCTGCTTTATTTGATCAGTGGAACCAAGAGATAAGGAGAAAATCAATTGCATTGTAGTAGACAAAGAATATCCAGATATGGCGTACACCATATTCAATCCAAAACTTTCACACCAAAGAGTGTGCGCAAATGAATATTCATTTTACAGACCATAATCACTATCAAAATTCAGTCTACAATATTTAAACACAAACCAGAAATGATGATACATACTTAATACCTCCACCTTAAATAATATTTGAACTTTTCACCAAATGTTTGTTACTTTTTATATTCATCATAGATGCATTAATAAAACCTAACCAAAAACTCAAAATGGAGTATGCACGAAATTTAAGGGATTGAATGAAAGCGTAAACTTGTTACTAATATCAACCAAATCAATTTTTTAATCAACTTTTGTGCTTTAAATCAACATAAAAATAGAAAAATAATTATGAAAGCTTAAAATCTAAGCCTTATATTTTGAAGTAAACAATTATCAAAACATGAGAACTTTTATTTTATTTTTATCCCTTATGCAGCAAACACTTGGAAGAAAAGCAAACATTATATTTTAATAGAGATCATATTATTTAGACATTTAATCTAATACATAATGTGCTTCAATTTCTAATGGATACACAAAACTATGGAAGAAAACACCCTTAATTTCAAATACATTTAATTCTTAAGATGTGCATTAAATACACCCATGATATACCTCATTAAATGCATGTGACTTGCTAAGGAAACTAGGTAAAGATGTTTAGGAGGGAAATCAAGCTTATAATTAGGGTTAAGCAAAAGCTTAACCTTATAAGCTTTTATAATAAGAAAATATCTTCCAGAGTTCTAGTATATGCGTCTACCTCGTTAAGCGGTAGTTAAGCGCATTATGCACTATCTCAAAAAAAATATTTGGGATCTTCATTTCAAGCTTTTTTATACTGCTATTCTACATGTGCATGCCTATTGTGATATAAACTAGGGTTCTCATTGTGATGACCCTCATTCAACCTCTGGTGCTTATGTGTTCTTAGGTCTTAATTTAGTCTATTGGAAGGACAAGAAACAACAAGTCGTTGCCAATTCTAACACGGAGGTTGAATATCATATTTTATTTATGGGTCTTTAAGGGAAAGAAAAAAAAAAGAAATATTTGCATTGAAAACATCATTATTTACAATTTTTAAACTTTGACTATACAAATTCTAAGATACTCATATTATATTTGGTTTTTTTAACTAGTTTCCCAGGGATCGGTTTTGTCTGGGACGGCTCTCGCCAAGCGCAACCAGCCCTTTGCCACAGGGCCTCACATTTAGAGGGGCCTCAAATTTTTTTAAAAAGGAATGAAAAAAAAAACTTGTACTTACGGACAAGATCCGTCACTAAAAGTAATTTTTCCGTAGGTAAAAGTTTGGAAGACAACAATTTTGCTCTCAATTATGAATTGTCCATAAGTAAAGATCTATTTATCCGTAGGTAAAAGTCATGTTTGAACTATTGCTTATATATTTAACTACAACTTAATTGTCTATCACAAAAAATAGTTGGATTTTTTTTCCAATTCTTTCTAAATGAAAATTGTCAAGTCTGAAACCGGGTCTCCGAATTGTCTGCAATGGCGGATTTTGTTAAGGAAATAAAAGAAGTAATATTTGTATTGAAACATCATCTTTTACACTTTTTAAACTTTGACTACACAAGTTTCAAGATATACTTATACTATATTTGATTTTCTTAACTAGTACGTCAGGGACACTGATTAATATTTTCCTTTATTTATTGTCATTATAGAACTCTTATGGGTCCGATCCCTTTTCACTAAGCTTGACATCTCCTATTACACTTCCCAAGTTTTTTGTGATAACATGAGCACGTAGTTGATCTTTCTCCCAGCCCAATTCTCCATGCTATAAGCAAACAAATGAGTTGGATATATTCTTTGCAATGACAAATGTTTTGCAAAAGATACCAAAATAAACTTCAAGTATTCCATCCTATGAAGCACTGACACCTCTAGAACTAGACGGATCGCGATGTCCGACACGTGTTAGTATCCGACACTTTTATGACACTCGTACGACATGTATTGAACCGGTGTCCTAAATAATTATTTTTTTCTTTACTTCGACACTCCTATGATTGGTGTCCAACATCTATATAACACTCATATGAGCTGTGTCAGACAACTCAGACAAATATCTAAAACAATTTTTCTCTCTCTTGCTTTCACACACCATAGATTCAAGAGTTACATATGATTTGAGAAATTTTGATCAATTAGGAGTTATAGACATTATAGTTGATTATATCATTTTTAACTTTTGTGATAGTAGATGAATAAATAAAGGTCAAATACTATGATATCTTGTAGAACCTTTTCTAATGAAATAAATTGCTCAAGTTAAATGTTTATATATGTATTTAACATATATGTAACGGTGTCGGTGTCCTATATTTTTTACATTAGCAGTGTTGACGTATATGTGTCAATGTCGTGTCAGGTATCTGAGTCAGAGTCCATGCTCCATATATCGCATGTTCCTCGTGTTTTGCAATATGTCGACAACATGCCTAAGGCTTTAACTTCTACAAAGTTTGAATACATGTTCTCTAAGCTAATTGTGTGTAACTCTAATGTCTCGCTCAATTTAGCCTCCAGAGGATTATTTAGTGAGTACAGAAACTCCAGCTCACAAGAGCTTATTATACACTCTCACTATCCTATATCTGTTGATATACCAAACCCCTAAAATCCAAGGAACTAACTGAAAGTTAGTTAGAGTGTGAGGGTACAGGTGACCTATAAATAGATCACTCCTCTTGTAATCAAAACAGAAAATCAATATCGAAGAGTTGAATAAAATTGTTTAGATTCATCACTCTTAAACTCTCACTAGATCATTTATAGTTTTCTAATAGAAATAATTTCTACATACTCCTGTAAGAGATACTCTTACTTGCCAGCTTGCTACTTGTATCAAGCTTTAGATTATTATTGGAATTGGATTTAAATATTTTCTATCTGTAGTCTGATCGATCCTAAATTCTTTGATTGAACTTTTATTGGATAAAAAATTCCTTGTTTGAATTGAGTTTATATACAAGTCAACATTTCAAATATCTTACGCAATACAATTTTCAATGACTTTTTCCAGCATGAAATCAGTAATTGATCGTTACAACAAATCAAAAGAAGAACGTAATCAACTTGGGAGTTCAACCTCTGAAATTAAGGTATTTATAAGTACCTTATACTACTAACATTTGCAAGTGAATTGATCATATAGTTGCGGGGATTGTCTTAATATGGACCTAGTCTAAAGGTGAACTCTTCTATTTTTAATAAGTTTTAATAAAATAACATGTTTGTTCTCAATTTTTTATTATTATAAAATTCGTTTTTTACTTTAGCCGCCTTTAGACCATTTTTGAGACGTTCATATTACAGTCACCCTATAATTATATGTCACGTCTTACTGAAGTGGGGACAAAGGAGTGGCTGGTGTATAACACTTGCATTCTCAAGAAATTTAGTACTTATGTTCTTTTCCTAAGTATGGAGTATTCAAAGACTCTTTTCAAGTTAAAGAAAAAACGTTATCACTTTCTTCTCTTAAAAGGCTATAATGTGTAAGATTATCTTCTAGGAAAGATTATCTAATCTATGAACACCTTATATGAAACTGTGGTCTATAGTAACTAGAGCATATGATACAACAAAAGCCACAGGAACTTAATTCATGTTTGGAATCACAATGAGTTTGACAAAATCATGGTGAGATTGTATTTTTGATGAAGCTCCATGATTTCAAACATGCACTTAGTCGGACATCACAGCATGTGGTTGATAGTTGATACGGTCATATACACTTGAAAACTCAAATCTGTCTTCCAACCAAACAACCCTGAAGAGTTATGTTCAATGTTTATTATGGTAGAAGTATTCATATTTGATGATTGATTTACCTCTAACATCTAATCAGAATGTATCTACCTCTGATATCTAACCAGAATGTATGTTGTTTCATTCATTTTCCAGTTTTGGCAAAGGGAGGCAGCAATGTTAAGGCAACAATTGCATAATTTGCAAGAAAGTCACCGGTACACCCTTCAACATATTTTATTTTAATCAAAACAACAAAAAAGAGTGTAGAGACATTACTATAGATGGAGTAAAAAATTATAACTATGTTGGCACCTCAGAACTTCGCATGTGTTTGTTTTAAAAATGATTAGAAAACCATAAAACACTTGAGAGGATCTTCATACTCAATCATTGAATCATCCAATATAATCTCATTCCACAATAACTCATGTCTTATGCTATAGCTCAAAATTTTGCCTCTACACCTGACCAGGCATCTGCATTATTTTAACTCATGTCTTTACACTTTGTATTTACAACTCAACCTGTATAATAAGCATTTGTTTACGTCTCCATGATCAAATTGTGGATTCATAACTCAACCAGCCCAATAAGCATTTGGTTACACTCCATGCTCAAATTTTCACCCTTCGGTCCAAGTGTGATTCTGAGATGATGATGATGAATCTGATTCATTCTACAAATCTCTTAGCCTGAGTAAAGCATGAACTGACATTCAATAATACAGCAAATAAAAGGGCAAAAGGGCAACCCGGTGCACTAAAGCTCCCGCATACACAGGGTCCGGGAAGGGGTCCCACCATTTGGTGTATTGTACGCAGCCTTACCCTGTTTTTTACACAAGAGGCTGTTTCCAGGACTTGAACCCATGACCTTCCAGTCACATGACAACAACTTTACCAGTTGCGCCAAGGTTACCCCTCCAATAATACACCAAATACTAGATTAAATTTGGTATACACCAAGTATATTATTTTCCTTATATTAATACTAGAATTACCAATCATGGACTCTTCGTTATTTCCCATCCTATCATTCTGCTAATGGGAAACTAATAGACTTATGCATGTGATTGCCATTCTCCTACGATCTTTATGCTAAAATCGAGAACATATTTCCTCAATATATGAATAGCCATTGAGTACTTCAAACTCCTACGACCCTGAAGGAAATGCTTCTCAACTGTGTCATCACCAACTTACGTAGGTATATATGTTATCTGTGTAGGTTTTCTTTAGGGGTCAAGAAACAAGATACAATCCCTTGCTTTGAGGGGAATGAATTTGATTGATATATAATGTAAAAACAAAAATGTAGATATTAATTGTAAGTAGGCTAACTAACTACATACTACTGCTACACACATGGATGGGGCATGAGAAGAAAGTATTGTTAATGTTGAAATTTGGGACCTAACTCATCCTTACAAAACCGGCTTGTAAGGTGAGGAGTGCCTCCTCTTTATAAACTCTTCTCAAGAGTACTATCTATCCAATGTGGGACTAATTCCACACACCCCTCAAAGCCAACACAATGAAGGTGTTGGAGGCTGCAATGAAGGCTAACCAAAGGTCGCAATTTAGGCGACAAGGACGGACCGCAATTAAGGCAGAATTTCCAACAGTTAACAACTAAAAATAACATGGTTTTGGAGTAAGAACATCAATTTGTATCTGCAAGTGAGGGGATCCCCGTGGTGATTGTCCCATTTAGGCCCCTTGGGTGGGACGATTTTCCCCACAAGCAAGGGGGAGAAAATCCCTCGATGGTGGTTCGGAAACGGGGATGGTTATTACAACCCCCGCCCTGCAAGGACCCTGTCCCTGAGTAGTTCATTGAAAATAATAGAAATTTGATCTTATTTTTAGTGTTGATGGATCACAGCGGAGACGGGGACAAAGGGTTAAAACCTCTCTGCGGTGGGGAATGATGATGGGGATAGCGGAGATGGGTCTCCCCACCCCGTTAACATCCCTAATTTGGAATTTTATATATTAGTGGGTTAGATCAAGAAATAACCGGCCTCTTTGATTGTTAATTAGTGTTAATTTTGTTCAAAGAGAATACAATCTACACGTTATTTAATTAGTTCTTGATGTCGGTGTATATATATTAATCTGTTTTGGTTAATCTAGTTTGGTATCAGGTTCAGTATGTTCGTTTTATCTGGTTGGGCATTTTGATTTGGTATCTGGTATTTGTAATATGGTTTGGCAAGCATGTCATGGTTTTAGTATATGATGAAAAGGTCTGGATCATTTGGTATCTCAATGTTTTCGGTTTTATATTTTACGACAGCAAGGCCTCATTTGGTACATTAATTTGCCAACTTACTCAATTTAACATTGATTCAATATAACGGAGTTAATTATTTGTATGCAATCAAAAGTAAACCACTTTGCTACTCATTTCCTATGCTGTTTTAGGTAGACACAAGATAAGGTTGTAAATTTTTAATTTGAGGTTATCGACTCTTGATAAATTTAACATATCTTGGAGGCTGTTTAAGCATGATCTTTACGCTAATTGATGTCTCCAAAAGTAAAACCTTTGTTTTGGAAAATAGAAAGAAAAAAAAAACTGTGATTTTGTTGAACATATGTTTAAGGTGGTTTATACAACTACATGAGTAAACCTGTTAGTGCTTCAAAAAATAAAAAAGTAAACTTGTTAGTTTACCACCTTGGCAGAAGAGAAAAGCTGAAGTGAAAGGGTTGTTTTTGTAAACCTCCAAATCCAAATACCAGTACACTTTGTTATTTCCGCTAGCAGTATCCCCAAGAGAAATCCCATATTATACAGTTATTTATCTCTAGAGCGACGTTTTTTACATCAAACTACTGTAAATCCTAATAAGTTTGTTAGTTGAGGGAGTTAGAGTCAGTGCTTTAGTTAGGATTAGTTAGAGAGGTAGGTTGTGTGTATATATATAATAGCAAGGGTGAGAAGGAGAGCTACGGAAAATTTGAAAACTCAATTCTAAAACATAAACAATAAGATGGATGGGTAGATTTGATTGAGAATAAAATTGGAGAATACTCAATATGATATTGTCTTAAAGGAAAATTTGAGAAGCAAGGTACTCACAACTAGAATGATTAATGACACGAATGTAGTAACTTACAAGTGAGGCCACTTTCAGCTCATATTGAGGAGGTAATGCAACTTTCCCTGTTTTCAGAAGACATAACAAGCAAGAATTGAAGACATAAAAATAATCAATACTCGTAAGGAAAACAGAGAAAGGTTACTGCATAATTAATTGCTAGACCTGTCAAAAAACATCAGATTATTGGAAAATTAAGGAACATGGAACACAGTGTTTAAGCATAGAAAGAGATGGGATACAATAGCATTAAAACCTCCAACTGTGGAAATATAAGATCAGCTTCCCATAACAAAGTACTAAAATGAAATAGAGAAAGGTTACTGCAATATTTAATTGGTAGGTCTGTCAAAAAAACATTAGATTATTGGAAAGTTTGGAAACATGGAACATATTATTTAAGTGTAGAAAGAGATGGACTTCAATAGTACTAGAACCTCAAACTGAAAAAAAAAAAAAAAAAGATCC
>Ga0315914_1003120_pt1 | contig 25256 bp, 10 predicted proteins | sample MpolenodulesMG_FD_203920 | JGI IMG/M metagenome (GOLD analysis project Ga0315914, IMG submission 203920) | Medicago polymorpha root nodule microbial communities from Los Angeles, California, United States - elongated nodules | ecosystem: Host-associated > Plants > Roots > Nodule | place: USA... | reverse complement strand
GATTTTAAAATTATTTTACTGTTTTACCCTTAAACTTAATTAAATAAAAGAAACTACTTGATTTTACAATTTCAGAGACCAATCAATGACAAACACACATCTAAGCTGCTTATTTTATCTCAAACTGACTCATATATTTTCCACAACAAGACATGAACCAGTGAATTAACATTCAAAAAAAAGATCAACAAGCAATTATAAGTTGAATTAAAATAAGATAATAATAATAATAATAATAATAATAATAATAATAATAAGGCCGTTCACATCAACAAAGTAGTAGTAGTAGAAGTGGTTTTATATGTAACAAATAAGAGTTATAGATAATATAATATAATAATAAAAGTTGTTAAAAAAAATTATAACAAAATGATAATAATAATTGTTATAAGAATAAGATAACCTAATAATAATAAATAATAATAAAAGTTGTTACAAGGTTAATATTGAGATTTGAAATTAATTTAAGGATAGTTATGACAATGCAATCAAATTTTAAAAAGATTTGCTCCCCTCCCCCTCTAAAAATTGAACCAAACACTTCAAATTAAAAATCTCCCCTCCCCTTCAAAACTCTCGAACCAAACAGACCCTTAGAGCATCATCAGTGAACGTATCTAAGCGGATTTCATAATATGATGAATCGTTTTTTTAATTGAAGTAACCACGATGTGACAATGCGAGTAAGAAAAAAATGATTGAAGAAGCTTAAATAAGATATTGTGTCGTCAAAATTGCATAAGAAAAATCATTAAAAATGAGTTAAAAAAAAATTGAGTACAAACAAAAAAGCTTAATACATCATGCAGTCCCTTATTTTATTTTTGATTTTCACTTTGGTCCCCTAACCATAAAATGTTTCAAATTGATCCCCTATATCTCATGCCTTATATATTTTGATCCTAGCATTTAGTTTTTTGATGTCAAAATTTTTTAATATGATTATAACCGTTTGATTGCAGGTCCATAGTATGAACCACCCATATTTGATTTTTTTTCCCTTCTCTTCTTCTCCTTCCCTGTTCTTTCTCTTGAACTTCATCATCTTCAACATCAAATCAACAGAATCGAAAGATGAAAAAAATACAAGAGTTGGAATCAATACAGAATCAACGGAATCAATACAGAATCAAAACGGAATCAAAACTACAAAAAAAATATCAAATTAAATCAGATCCACATAATAAAACCCTAATTAATTCATAAAACAACAATTAAAAAATAAAAAATCGAAAGATGAAGTATTGGAATTGTATAGATAAATAAATGGGAGAAAGACGAGGAACAAGAGAAGAGGGGAATTGCCGCTAAGAGGAGTATAGAAAACGGTTATGACGGAGATGATGGTGGTTAAGAGGATCTGAGCGGAGAGGATTCCGTAGACTTTACGGATGAAACCCCAACGGAGTTGATTCTCGCCGATGGGAGACCTGGGTAGAGGGTTTCTCCAGATTCGATGTCCAATTATGCTTCATCTCTTTTCACGCTTCGCTTATCTTGTTGATGCGGTGGTTGCTGATCGAACATCATCATCTTCTTCGGAGACCTGATCAACAGACTCCTCTTCTTGCTTCTTCTGCTTTTTTTTTCTTTTTTCAGGAGAAAATATCTAAGTATATATGATTCAAAAATGAATGAATGCGGATGTTTACTTTTTAGCGGTGACAGGTATCTTTCAAATCGTTGGATTAGAGTTTGCTTCAATCATGTATGTAATTGATGATTAATTCTAAGCATTTAAAACTTTATTTCTTCTGAATCTGATTTTAGGTTGTTGTTGAGGAACAATGGGTCTTGATGATTGAAGGATGAATGAAACAAATATGATGATGATTATGTGTTTAATAGTAATGTTGAGAATGTTTTTAAGATTCTTTTTTAGAAATGATTATGGTGCTGGTAGTAATTTTTTTAGGAATTATTATGTTGATGAAGATGAAGAAGAAGATGGGAGAAGAAGATGATGAAAGGTGAGAAAAATATTAGGTGTTGGTGGTTTACAATAAAATACAATAGACCCTACGTGATCCAAAAAATAAAAAGGTTAAAATTTAATAAGATCTATGGTGGACCACCTTTAAACATGGTTCACTTTAGATATTTGACGTTAAAAATTAATGGAGAGGACCAAAATGGTAAACGACAGAAGAGTTATAAGACCAAATTGAGACACTTTATAGTGAGGGGACCAAAATGAAAATCAAAAATAAGTTAAGGGACTAAATGATGTATTAAGCCAATAAAAAAAATATTAAAACTGTGAGTTTCATAAAAGTTTCTCAATGTTTTTATCATTAGAGCAAACTAGTATGTTTGAATTGCACAAGTGTGATATGTAATTGTGGAAAGCCACCTAATATTGATTACGGAGCCAATTTTGAGTTCCTTACAAACTTGTTATTAGGGAGCCAATTTTGAGTTCCTTGCAAACTTGTCATTAGAGATGCTCTCAAGAGTTATTGATTCTCTAGTTTACTGCTTGAAGCCATTACACTTTTTAAAAACCATATGTATTGTTGACTAATTGACTGGTGATCTCCGTAAACACTAACACTTCTGATCAAAGGCATATTTAATATCTGACACATGTCAATGTCTAACATAGACGCCTTTGACTACACTAAAATATGTCATTTTTCTCTAATTTATTGTCAATGTCTATATGATCATATCTCTGACTTAGATCTGTAAATTTAGTAACCGACCAAACTGATTATTTTATTAGCAGAGATATTTTATTAGCAGAGTATTACTATCTTTGTCATAACAGCACAACTATGTAGTGCTAAAAAATGCATGAAGTGCCAAAAGATAATAAGATTTTTAACATGTGATTAAACATGACAAGTCTCATTAATTGCTTATATTTTTCCTTATTTGTTGTCCACCTTTTATTTGGTCATTAGAGAGAATACAGGAGGTGAGTAATGAAATATGTAAAAATAAATAAACAAGTCATGTATTTTTAGAAGTCATTCAACAAGGATATATTATAAAATCACTAAAAATTTACACTGAAAATATATAGAAATTAAACTTTCCTTTGTCGTAAAGCCAGTGTAAAAGATTACATTACAATTTCCAACTGCTGTGAAAAAATTATATGGAGCTGGCCATTTTATAAGATCATCAATAATTTACACCAATAAAACCAAGCAGGGATTATGCAGCAATTAGGTGCAAGAAACCTACTACTTTATAAGTTCACAAAAAGAGAAGAACAACCTAAAACAAGTAATGAAACCTTGCCCCACCATTCTCTCTTATTCTTTTGTCCCCCCTTCCCGACCAAGATTGTAGAATACAAGTTGGAATGTTGCTCAAATCAAGGAGGCAAAAAATAAGGGATGGAAATAATTTACCAGCAGTTTTGACAATGCAATGCACATATTCACTGTCCACGGTTCTTTAATGCACATGGACAGTATCAGCTGGATGTAGCTCTAAAGTTATTTTGGCTATCCACTCCTATTCCATGGCTGAAGTTGTTTAGCAAGGACTGAATTTGCTTCACTTCTTTAGGAATTGATGCTGTTAGGACCTGTATTGCATAATATTAGTTATTAACTTCAGGAGTGCGCGCATGTGCGTGTCATAAAACTTGGTTAAGTTCTGTAGGTGCTTATAGAACTGTTTTGAATAAAGAACTAAAGAAGTATATAATATATTAATTTTGTTTAGCCGCTTCATTTTCTTTTCTAAAGTTATCATAGTCGGGGAATTAAAAGTAATACTCGTCTTTCGTTTATATTTAATTTAGAGAACATCACTGCAGGAACCTAAGAAATTTCACCCAAATTTTGTCCACATACAACCACACACAAAGAAAAAGTCACTATATAGTGTTTTTGCTTCTAGTGTTACAGTACATTTGGTTTCACCTTACATGGAAGATGGAACACATTTAATGGTACTGTATACAACCATATGTAATACCAGAACCAATCACAGATAACAACTTATCAAGGGGTTGTTATCCTTGAGGAAAAGGTCATCACAGTTACTTCCATCACTTAATCATGCACTGGCTTTAAATTTCTGCTAATGATTTAATATTAGGATCATGCAAACAAATGCCCTTAAGACATTGGTTAAGAAAACAAGAAATAAAAAGTAGCACTTTCCAATTAATTGATGACTTGAAAACCTGCTGTTTCCAATGAATATTTTCTATTTTTCAAATGAAAGATTCAAACTTACTAGTGTGTTAAAAGCTAAAATCAAGATTAAACCAAAAAGTGTAGCTGATGATGATTTGCTGAGTGAAGCGTTGTCCTCTTCTTTTACAGCTAGCAAAAATTTCATTAGCAAGTGCTTAGTTTTTTTTTTTTTTTAAAGGATAAGTATTTACTTGAAACTTGATTTGTTATTTGAATAATCCTCTCTTTTAAAATTTTATATGATATATGACTGTCAATTGAAATTTTTTGTCTGTCTTTATAAATATAAAATAGATGGGACCGTATAGAAAAAAGGAATGTTTATAGAGAGGTAAATCAACATAATTTTAAAATGAAAGGACCTACACCTCTATCTGTCACAAATAAACTAGTTTCAATTGCACTACTTTTAGAGAAAGAAATTACTACCTCATAACCTGTTTCTGTAATGAGAATCTCATCCTCAATCCTTATCCCAATGCCTTGGTACCTGCATTAGAGATCACGTACGAAACTGAAACATTGAATGCCAAGACTGAAAACCAACTTAAATGCTCACATGGGATACATGGTGACCAAATAATGTGAGATTGAGATCAATCAATCATGTAACTGAAGTTAAGGAAAGGGAATGACTAAAATGGTAAAACAAGTACAATACAGACGCAAAAAAAAAATGAACTTCATACTATGTTAAGCTCAATTGTACAACTTGTTCTGCAACCGAAACCAATCAACAAAAACATTCATAACTCCCAAATAAAATTAAACAAAATTCAAGATCCAAAACTGCATACATGTCTCTTGATGGATTAAATAACTTATGAGCAATACTTCTGTAGAAAGTCAGGTCCCAGCAGGTTCAAATCAAAGGAATGATTTTAATAAGAATGTGAATGAGAATGGAATTGAATAGTCATTTCCAATAGCATGTTTAATATGATCAAATGACTATTCCATTATACTTTACATGGTCTGCCAAAGCAAACATGAGTTGAATAATACAATTTTTTATGACAGACCTACCCTTGGGGTGGAGCTACTTTAGTGGAAACTACGGGTTGGTAAAGGTAGGGCGATCACGATGCGGCACAGGTAGGAGTAGGACATGATATTTTTACCATTTTTAGAAAATATACAGGGCAACAATTTAATGGTTCGAAAGAAATACTACATCTGTCCTTAAATATAAGAACCGCTTGGAAAAAATGTGCTTAAAAGTAATCCCTTCTCATAATTATTAGATGCATAAATTATTTTCTTAATAAAATACCCCTAATTTAACTTACTACCTTGTGGTTTCATTGCTTAACTAAACTTCATTAAAAGGCAATTTCGGAACATTAATTTACAAAATATACAAATTTAATCCATTATCTAATTTTCTCAATGCATGAATTATCCAAAGGTGCTTGTAACAAGGGACATAGATGGTACATTTCCATTCAACTTTAGAGGGAATGAATCTTCCCTCATAAGATAGAATAAGAACTCCCCCTTGGAAATGATTAACCTCCTAAAATTCCTATTAAACAAACTCTAATCATTTTCATTCCTTTCACCCCCATTTTATTGAATCAAACAAGAACTTACAAATTCAGAAGATAATGAATAAGCAGGGAAATGAATACTAAATATCCTTGAAAATAAGAAGCAACCAGGGTTATCCAACCCAGGTTTTAACATACTGATGTACACAATCAGATTCTGGGGAAAATGAGAGGTAAAATTTCTGAAGCTGGTGGTTAATGGAAGGAAACTTCCCATGAATTTGAATGTTGTAAAAATAGCTGGTAAACCAGTAATTTGTAATTTGTTAAAACAAGTTCTTCAATAAACTTTAGTAAGTACCTCTCTGGACAATTAAAAGAAGATGGGATGTACACTCCTGGTTCAATAGTTATTACCTGCTCACAAATTAAAAAAAGAACAGACTGTCAATTAATACGAGTATACATTATGTCCATATGAATTGGTAAAGCATATTTGAATAACAACTGCCGGTAAAAAATCCAATTTGGTAATTTAAAGAAAAATTAAACTTGGTGGCAAATGCTCATTCACATCAATCCAACACTACTTCCTTCTCATCCCACCCAACCACATTAAAAAATAACAAACTAAATTAATTTGGCCAGAAACTATATTGTATTTTCATGGATTTGCCTCATCGGAAGTATGAGATTCACTTTAGAGGATTAAATGCAATAATAACTGTCGGAAATTAATATTAAGAATGTGATAAATATGTGCAAGTATATAACACACTATATATGAAGTTATTAAGTTCTCCACCATTGATTCTCCAATCAACACTGTCCTTACACAATTTATCCTCTGAAGTGCAGCCCTTACTTTAGAGAAGCAAATCCTATTATCATACATAAAATGTGGTGATGATCACTGGAAAAGTGTCCCTAGGTGTGAACTCTAAACTTCCCTATTTGTATGATTTTTGTCTGATATTTGAATGCAGCAGAATATTTTACAGCCGATTGGCTGAGTCTCTTTATTAACCTTTACCATACAAAAATTGAAAATAAAGAGAAATATAAGTTGCTAAGTCGATGAGGGGAAATTTTGGAATGAAGGTATCATTTAATAAATCACTTAAAAGAAAAGAAAGTGACAGACTACTGAACGAGTGCTTCAAACTTGGATGAAACCAATGTTTGAAAATACTGAAAAATGTGCATTTCAAACCATGTTTATTTAATTTGAAGACACTGATGTCACACTGACACAGTTGACTAAAAACCATTACCATATAATGATTTTACGGGAACATAATCCTCACCCACATCTGACAAGTAATTGATATTGATTATTAAACTGTTGTTCAGTCAGGGAAAGCACTTACAACACCTGGCTTCAGAGGACAGTCAAAGCTGATTGCTGAACAATCATGAATATCCATTCCTAGATAGTGACCTGGATCAATAAAACATGACTAAATATATCACCATATTTTTATTTCAAATGTCAAACTAGCTTATGAATATCTATAACAAAAAAAAAATATATGGCATGCTTTGTCAGCCAAAACATGAGTGTGACCAAGCTACCTATAGAAGTTGGGTTCAGCTTATGGTAGGAACTGCTTCCAACATCATTCAAAATTCCAACCTCCTTGAGTCCTTTCTGCAGCATTTCAACCTGTGCAACCAGACCATTTCACACAGTTCACTATTTTATTGTGAAATAAGCTTCGAGAAGCTAGTACGGCAGACACTAAGCACAGAAGGGTCGAAAAGAAGATACTCAGGCAACTGGCAGACTATGGTTGTTTACTGGTTATGAGATAGTGCTCATCATGCATAGAGCAAAGCAAATATTAAAAGTTTTCCTTTTTGGGGGATGGGGGATTAATGCAAAACACACAAAAGAAAAAACAAATGCACATCAAATAAGCTAAATTAAAAATCTTGGAATAATATTGACTCAATTTTACTAAAAATCTTGAGAAATAATTTGCAATTAGGCTTGTGGTTTTATTATATATCTCTAACACACCCCCCGTGTTGAAACATGGGCGTTCACAGGCCTAACCTTCCTTACATTAAAATTCAATATTTATTTATAAATATGAGAACAACAAGGATTAAACTCCTAACAACTTATAGCATGTTTGAATTGAACTTTGATAAATTGATTTTGGAGAAACTTAATTTTGCAAAACTAATTTTGGATAAAAATGAGTTCAAGTAAATTGATTTATAGTTGTAAATAATTATTTGCAAATCGATGTTTGACACAATAAATGTTTGAATAATAGTAATAAAACCATATTTTTAGATGATAATTACCAATTCATAATTAATTTGATTAAAATAGTCATAATTTTACTAACCACAAAAGCATTATGTTTAGGGGTTAAAATTCAGTTTGGAGTCCATTGTTAACCTTGACTCAAAATTACTACACACATTAGGCACAACGTTCAAGACAAATTTATTCATCAAACTTGATTTTGGGTTTCCCAATGTGTAAACAGACACGCTTAATCAAAGAGACTCCAATACCATGTCAATCATCAACTTCAAAAAGATTAAGTTATTAGAATAACTGTCATGAAGGACGATGACTTTTATTTAAGGATAAGGACAGTGACCTTATTGCATCTTTATAAATTGAAAAAATGATAAGAAAAAGGAGATACCGAATGGTTGTGTATTTGTCGGATACTAGCACCAGGCTTACAAAGTTCCACACAATGCTTGTTAGTTTCTAGTATAAGTTCATAAAGCTCTTCCTGAAATATAGAAAAATCGTGAAATTCATATTAAAAGTGATAAGACTGCAAGGGCAAAGCAACGAGTTGAATGAGCAGTCTATTTTATACCAGATTCTCTTCGCATGAATATGGAACAGAAACCAAGTTTCAAATATTTATAAGACATTGGGATAGCAGAAGGAAAGAAAGATTCTGCCCCACATGCCATATGTCGGGCATGTGCAGGCTTTAGGCACATCAGATCCCCTAAACAAAGAGGGCATGAAGAGGCAGAATTTATCACAAATTGATGTTCATGCATGAACAAAATATTTAGAGTATATTTTACACGTTCAAACAATTTGTATGTCCAAAAATGTTCATTTGGGCTATAATTACTTGTTAGCATGCCACCATCTGCATTTTGACAGGGAACAAGAAACAACTAGGATGTTTATAGAAGAATCATATCTTTTATTTTTTACTCAAGGTATGGATATTGGATACATAGCTTAGAAAATCATACTACAAGAATAAAAAATGGAATTAGATTAAAAATGGGTCAATATCACAGAATCCTGATCCAAAAGAAGTGCAATACATACGAGAGCATATGCATATCCATAAATGAAAATCGATGCAATTAAGCCTATCATCGAATGAGGACTACAATGGAAAACTAGGACTATACAGTCTGCTTGTCTTGGATTGCTATTAAATCATCAGTAAATAGTCTATCAAGGAAACAGAAAACAACAACAGATTGTTTTCAGTGTTTTCTGTACAAATCGTTGAAAACAGAAAACATATTGAAAACAATGTATCAACTTTGTAATTAGAAGTGAAAACAAGAAATGAAAACAAAACATTTTCTCAAAGTAAACGGGCCGTAAGATTTCCCAAATACCTAGATAGGATTTCTAAAAGGAACCAAACCATGCTAACCTGGGCAGAAGAGAAGCTACCACAAGGTGGCCAGGTACGCGTGAGATCGCTGAGATACCCATGTAACTCACATCCAATGTCCATCAAAACAAGATCTCCATCTTTAATCTGCCAAACATGATAAAGATAAGAAGAAGAAAAAAAGAAAACAAAAAATTACACATACTAGATGGAAGTTAGTAAATGAATTTACCTTCTGATCGTTCCTAGAATAATGTATAACACTTCCATTAGGCCCACCACCAACCACGGGATTGAATCTGATAGAGAGGAAATAAAGATAAAAATTATCTCATTAATTGTGAACACGGGTGATTGTTGAACTTCCATTTAATTTTCTATATTAATGAATTTCTCTGTTACTCTTGCAGAAGCTTTTTGAGTTATCAATAACAATAGACAAAGCAGCCTGGTGTGAACAAATTGCATAAGAGGGACAGTCACTGAATATAAAGAAATGCTCACCCCATTCGCTGTGCACCTCTCATTTTGCATTCGTATTCGACCTTTGCAGCTAGCATACCTTCAAAAGGGTATATTTTTGAATGCATCATTGTTGACAAAAGAGCCTATTCAAAACCAGAAAATGTTCAAATCATCAGGTTCTGACCATTTGGCATCTATACCTCCTAAACAAATCTGCATATAACAGCCTCCCTAGGAGTTCTAGGTTTTCAGTCGTCAAATAGTTAGCCATCAAATAGAGTTTAAACTTGAAAGTACCTGACAAGCAATTGATGCAGATTCCTTCATCAGCTTGAGCTCTGAAGGAGATTTTATCCATCGCAGCTGATGGGTATAAACAGATAGATCCTTTACATTGTTACAGTAAGCTAGTTTCTTGAAGGCCTGCAGTTCCGTATATGCTGATGTGGCAGTCTGAACATTGTGATACAATTTCGAGGAACCCCTTATCATATCTGGAAGGATCTGAATAAGTAACTAAAAATGTTAAAATTGAAATATTTTAAAGAGAAGTAACCGTTCGATTGAGGAGACTTAAATGCACATTTTAGACAGAAAAGTTGGCATCATTGGCTGCAAGCCACCAGCAGGCGTATCGATGAAAATAGTTCAAGTGTAGAGGACAAAATAGATGACTGGATAATTGCTACATAAGTAAAAAAAAGTTTTTAATACTCAATAATAGTGATTCACCTCGTTCAACTTTCTCATTGGATACGCCTCGTTGGCCTTGAATGTATTCAATGCTGCATCGACTCCTGCTACATGCCCTTGCCAAATCACATCCTAGACAAATTTAAGATTTCAATGTCATGTTGGCATCAAAATTAGTTATTTCATATCTTATAACCCTAGAAGATATGGCAAGAAAAATCACACACATGATGACCAAATTCATGGATGGTTCGCTTTAACATGAAAACAATTGAAATACTACATGGATTTCAAAAGAAAATATATTTATTCATAATCAGATGAAAGTTCAAGTATTTATGTGGCTTAAATCTGTTCTTGATCTCCAAATATAAGATGATTTTTGGAATCAGTTTTTTTCATCAAAAAAAGGAATTCCTGGTCTCTATATGCTACTAGTTTACAAAAATAATGTGTTTTAATAAGTCCCTCGCAGAGGTTCTTTAGGCATTATACGCACATGATTTTTGGATCTTTTAACGACTGACAAAAATTAAGGGCTGATTCAAAATAAAAAATTAATGGAAATTGTGCATTCAACACATTGAAACAGCAAAAAGTAACTTTTTCTACCTAAATTTCATCAATCATTTCTAATTTTAAATCTTTAACAAATAACAAGTGACCTTAACTTGTTAGCATGACCCAAAAATGAATGGACCAAAAACATTTAAGGTGATACTTTTTCAAGTTTCAACAAACACAGAATTTTTCTAATATGAAATATATAGTTTTGTTAACCAGAGATGACGATGATCATGATCATGATGACGACGATAATAATAATAATGATGACGATGACAATACCAGGAGAATTTAAGGCATAGGTAAGCATTGCAAAATATATACTGGGAGAAACAATAAAGATGTTCTACTTTAAAAGAGTAAGCTATCGTATCAGACTCACATAAGGTTTGGCTTCTGGCATGAACATACATAAACCAATGTCATGCCCTAAAATTGCCACACCACCAGGTTGTTGGCAGCCTGTAATATATGAGTAATCGGCATCTTGTCGAAATGTATAAGGGACGACATCTGTCATCATCTTTACTGGGGCAGCAGCAATGATAGCCAAACTCTTCTCTGGGAGAAGCTCCAACAATTTTTCTCTTCTTAGGATGTATTCCTCACTAGATATGCCTGGTGTGATATCCCCATCTTTTAAAAGCTACAATGCAACATAATTTTTTTTTTAAAATGCTAATGAATATTAACAAATAAGTATTTCGGTTAAATGCTTGAAATACTTCAGACACTCCAAATGATAATTTTAGAAGCTAACATTAGTTGGTAAAACACTACCATTGTCTAACAAACACTTGGTGAATACTTCAGACACTCCAAAAGTCCTAGACAATGGTAGTGTTTTACCAACTAATGTTAGCTTCTAAAAATTATCTCTTTCAATTAAATTTAAAGATTATGCTTATTGCACTGATAGTTTTAAAATAAAAAAAAATTATATAGAGTCCCAATCATGTTTCACTATAATGTTTCCTAAAATACAAGAACAAATATCTACATCTTGAAATATAATTTGATGGACGTACATGTTAACTGGGCTTGGATCTCAACCCAAAAGCTAGCTCAAAGGGTGAAGGGGACCAATCACATTTATACACTATGTTGTTTGACCTTTTAGATTTATAAGTTAGTGGTCTATCCCTTTTAGGTTTGACTATATATTAGTTTGTAACATTTATTTTGATAAGTCATGTTATTGTCATTCTAATGAAACTCTAGCCGCCTTTGTTGTTTTGTTCTCTCTTCTCTCTATATTGTTAACAGAACAAATTTTTTTTATACTAATATCAATGCATAGTAGTTAAAATCATGTGCTTTTATGCAAATTACATATTAATATAGAGCTTAAAAGACATGTAACATTAGTGTAAACCAGTTTTACACTGACATTCAATAAGAACTCATTGTTTTGATATGTCATCCTACTCTTAAGTGTATTTTAAAATGAGTTTAATTAGTATACTCCAGACTCCGGTAGTATAATCCAATGATGAGATTAATTAGTATTAGTTAATTGACATGTGTAAATACTAATTAAAATTGATTGATTGTATGAAATAGAAAAGTAGAAACGTGTTATTGGATGTTAATTTACGGTGAGAAAAAAAGCAGTGGTGTGGATGTTGAGAAATAGTACCTGCGGATGAGATGCAGGAGTTGGTTGTCCAACATCAACGGAAAACCCGTTGTTGCAATAAGAACGAAAACCTAGAACCTGCCATTGAAACATGCAAATGCCAATTATTCAAAGAAATGATATAAGGAAAAGGTAATTAGGTGAATTTGAAGAAATGAAGATACGAACATACGTACCTGTCTGTTGGAAAATGCCTTGGTTAGTTTTCTAACAGCACGCTGCATCTCTCTTTTGTGTTCTTCAACTCGCTAAACTGAATTAAACTAGAGGTTTTAACTGTAATGAAGGGTTTAAGAGTTAGAGAAGAGGGTTAACCTGTTTTTTGCACTTTACAATCGCTTCATTTGTTTTGTGCCTTTCAAATAGAGCCCACACCGGTACTGCTTAAATCAAAGTAAACCGCTCAGGCTATATTTACAAGAACTTCTTTTTGATCTATTCGTTGAGCTGCGTTGCAACTTGCAATGCTCATGTAACATTTTTTTTTTTTTTAGGGTATAGGTCATTCTCGGTTTTTCTCCTGTAAAATATTTTTGTTTTGATTTACCTCTTAGTAGGCCAAACAAAAATGAAAATTTCTTAAAAAATAAAATAAAATTGATTTTTGACACACATTTGATTTGGCTGAGAAACACGTGTAAAATACGATAATACCCCTCGGCAGTTAAATGCACATATTTTCATCATTCCAAAATGACCCACACAAGTGTGTGTGTGTGTGAGAGGACACAATACTTTCTTTCAATTTCCATGGCTAGGCTTGTTTAGTCCTTAAAAACACATCCATCAAACGCCAACCGATAATACATTGTTGTAACAGAGTTGGATCTTTCTTACGACAATGTAAAAACCTTAACAAAATCATCACTATTCGATAGGATAGTTTTATTCGGAGGCAAGTAGACTAAATTGCTCATTCCCTTCAAAGGTTTTAGCTTACAAATTTTTTATTCCAATCCAACCTATATTGTAGATTTTATTAATTTGAAAGTGAGATAAGATTGTTTCTGTCAAAGAATACTTAGACTTCGAAAGTAGACGATTTAGAGCCCGTTTGGTTTGAGCTTATGAAAAATAACTTATGTAAATAAATAAGCTTTTATTTTAATTTATAAGCTCTCACTAATGAAAATTGTATCTTCATAAACGGTTTTTTCATAAACTACCTTCAAAACTTATAAATAATAAATAAAAACTTATTTATTTGCATAAGCTATTTTATATAAGCTCTAAAATAAGCTAATCCAAACGGGCCCTTAATATGTAATTTTTGTGCTTTTTATCTTGTTAGCTTATAGTCATAAGAAATACAGTAATTCAAATACTTGATTCATGATAGGCAAATAAATCTCTAATGTTACCAAGTAGGTAGCTTACTTAGATAAGAGACACAACGGGGTTTTAAGGAGAATGCGATAAATTTGACAACATTCTTGATGTCCTTTAGTGTCACAAAGGCGTTGATTTTCCAAGCAAGAAAAGACACGAGAATAAACATGATAAATAGATTCAAGGCAAAGTGGCAAACCATAACCCAGCCCCTAGATGAAGTGATGAACGGCTGTGTGCATCCTCTGCCATTCTATAAATCACAACATTCTTAACAATCATCTGTTTGATCGTACTGCTCATTGCACACTTGAGAAATATAATCAAGATTTGAGTCCTCAACTAGATTTAAATTAGGCAACTGCATTACCATAGGGCATTGTACAAATTTTGGACGAAGTACATATGAAACTAGTTAAGCAACAAGTAAATTTTGAATAGTATCAAAAACTTGAGTTTTTTGTTAGACCTCTTGCAGAAATTGCCCAAGGAAAGCCTTGATCTTGTCAATATATGGGGATCGAGTAGGAATTATATGACCACAGTCATGTTCAACGATGACAGAACAATTGCCATCATATAGAGAGGCAAGTTCCTTGCTTACTTGGTTGGATATCTGTCTGTCCTGACCATGTTCATTACCAAAAATATGAAGAGTAGGACACTTGATAGGACTACACTCCATCTCCTTCATATGGAGAGCAAAGCCTGAACATAAAACTACAAATTTGAAGTCCATTTTACCTTTTAGCTTCTCTTGTTGTGCAGAGATTACAGCAGTCATTGCTGCTCCCTGTGAAAATCCCAAGATTCCATCGAATGGCCCTTCTTGGGAGAACACATTCTCTAAGTGTGATAGTGAAATGTCATATCCAGCCGTTTGCTGCTGATATTGAAGTGGATCAAATGGACCATCTGCTAACTTCCAATCAACACCATTACTTCCATCAAAATTGTGTGCCAAAAACCATGCGAACTTCTTCTTGCATTTCTCCATAGGTGGAGGAGGACTAGCTGGTAAAGAGGACGATGCACCATTGACATGGGGCACTGGCACGGATGTTTGATAAATGAAGGGCACCTCATGAGGTGCGTCTACAAAAACAAATTCAGCAATTTTCTTGAGTTTTTTGGCTAACGATGCTGTTCTTCCCTTAAAACTGGAAGCATTCTGCCGAAACCCGTGCAAGCATAAGATTCTCAGTTTTCTTGTGGTTCTTACGTCTGAAACATTATTCATCAGGATGTTAGGAATTGCATACTTCTGGTAAATTATAGATGGGTTTTCAATTTCCAACATTTCAGATTTTAGGAGACTTGGAAATTTTCAGAGTACACTGCGACAATTGTAAAATTCACAATCAGTAACTTAAAATTTGATTAAAAAAAGGCATATGAAAGCAGGGTTTTAAAAAGAAATATGGATCACATACCTTACCATCTCCCCTAAGCACTTGAGGCAAGAACATAGTATCTGAAGAAAAATTCTGGAACTCGTCACCTTCCAGTGATTTTTTGGAATCATCATTTTCAATTAACTGCTTTGATCCAACAGCCTTGCCCTGTTTTTGGCATAGCTCACAAACGTACAGTGCAGATTCATTCTGGTAGACCACAAAAACATCGGAAGCAAGAAATCAACAAACAAAAGCGCGGAAAACAGAAAAGCAAAAGATCTAAGTAAAAATATTAGAGGTAAGGGATGTATTTTATAGATTAGTACTTCAGGATTAGGAACAAAGTTAAACCAAGTATTCAGGTGCCAAGTTCCCACATAAATGTTATTCAAATGCAAGCATGATTGATGCTCAATTTTGCTTGGGGCGTATGCAAACCTCTTGTTGAGAAAAATTCAACTTTTGCCAGATAGAAAATTTGGACTCTTGATGATGATGATGATGATTATAATTTTTATCTTTTTTTTCAAAAATTGAGATTATTATTATCTAGAACCAATTACTAGCAAGCCAGTTCAAAAGCAACACTTGAGTTAGGCCGGTTGGCAACGAACACCATCAGAACCAAGCTCTTAGCTAGAACTTCATAAAGTGTCATATGTAACAACCCAAAACAATTCTTAGTTTAGTTCTCCAAAACAACAATATGTTTGAGACCACTAGATGTCTAGATTCGGTGTATATTTTCATAACATATTAACAAATGCATCAACAATTTGCTTCTATTCCCTTTTACATTTTCCCCCTCCTACTGACTCCTTCAGAATGGTACGAGCTTGAGAGTTACACAAACAAAAGCGGTGGCACAGAAAACATATCAGATCATACCTGACAACTATGACAAACCAAGACAAGCATTCTGCAACAAGTACATCGACAACGTGAAGAGTAATCGTCAAAAGAACATTGACAAATAAGACAGCTACCAATTGTACTGGCATCTGAACCTCCAACTGATATCCTACAGTCATAGAAGAAAGGAAATAAGGATTAATTGCATCCAATTGATGTAAAACTACCCGTACAATGTAGACCAGCTTTCAAAATTATTCACTACTAGATAATCTCAGTAGTGTACATAGATAAAGAATCCATCATTGCACATGTTATATTACCGGAAGACAAGAACAAGCGACCTGATAGGCTAATACAATATTTTCTTTCAACAGTTTGGTAATTTGAATGATATGTAATATAGGACCAAGTTGAATAACCAACTCATTAATTCAATTTAGCCCTGTTTGGATAAACAACTTAATTTGCAGCCTAAAACAAAAGCGCTTATCATGATAAGTGTTTATGTATAAGGTATTTCTATAACACAAGATAAAATAATGTTATTGTTTTCGTATTTCAGTTCATAAGTTTTCCCAAACAGTCTCACAAGTGTTTGTGCCAGTACATAAGCTCAAATAAGTCAAACCAAACAGACCCCTGGTCATATAAGGTTAACAGCAACATCAGTCCAAAAACAATTGTTGCGGTTATGGAGTCTCAGAGACCCGTACCTTAAATAATTTCAATTGCAGACCTTTGCCTTAATGTAATATCAATATCAATATTCCAATCCTGACAGAATTACAAATTATACATACAGATTCATAGCTAAAAGAAGTTAGAGAATTAAAGACATACCGGTGATCAAAAACAAAATTCTTTCCTTTGAAATAACCACCATCTGGGAATTGCTCCAAATACCGTTGTATACCACCAAATAACTGCAATCAATGAAAAAAAATTACAAAAAATACTGGCCATCAGCAGGAAGACACTCTTGACCGTGTTTACCAACAAGTTTTTATACAAAAGAATACACTAGCACAAGATTTCAACACTCAACTGTTATATCACATTGAATTGCAAACTGCTATCAAGGTCGTTACTCGACCGACAGTATGTTTGTTATCATTCATTTGTTCCTAAATGCAGTTTCACTATAAAGTATGAACATAAACTAACCAATGGCAATTAATCAAAACTTCTCCTTGCTTTCAAACAAGGGGCGGAAAGGGAGTTAAACCTGAAACACATTCTCAAACCCAGCACCTTTTGACCTTATATATGCTGATGCCATTTCACACCTGATTCCACCAGTACAATACCTGTAACCAACAAGAGAAATTGCACACCATAAGTAATTATAGGTTACTCAAGTATTAAAATGAATAGTGCCATGGAAAATACTACTCCACAATCACTAATTACATATTTACTAAATCATATTAAAAATAAGAAAACTAACTTTGAACCGGACAAAACTTAGAAACAGTACCCTAGGTACTGTTCATCCTGTTCTCCAACAGTAATATAACACCTGGATTATATAATCCACGTCAAACCTAACCGTTCTTTATTTCACAGACGCCGTTTTAACCCAGTTATCCTCCGGTCAAAACAAAACCCAGTTAACCTTCAACATACATAATCACACCAACACTCAGGCAGATAGAAAAACAAATTGCCCCTATCAACTATCCACTCCATATCGGAAATCTGACATGTGTTGCAGTAGACAAGACAACCACTCATATTGTTTTCCACCACGGCAACACCTTCCAACCTAATCTCTAAAATTGGTTTTGGTCGGTGCAATCTCCAATTGGTTTCTGTTGGTGCAAGCTCTAATTGCTTGTGAGGGAAAATCCAATCATTTTTTTCCTCAAGAAGGCGTAGTTACTGGAACAAAGGAATTAATCTCTACCCATTATTCAAGAATTAATCTCTACCCATTTCAATAATAATTAACGGTGAGGCGGTAAATCTTTTGCGGAAAGATAATAGTTCTTTGAACAATAATCCAAGGTTTTTTCATGATAAATTGTTAATTCTTCACAATAGATGGTTCCATAAACAAAAAATGTCCTGCCATTCTCATGTAAGAAGCTACTGAATTTTTACGGCCGACTTTGAGAAGCTACTGAGTATCCAACGAGGGTGAACGGAGTTAAAGCGAGGATTAATGGACTAGGTAGGGCAGGGTTTGACGTGGATTATATAATCCAGGTGTTATATTATTATTACTATTGGAGAACAGGATGAACAGTATCTAGGGTACTGTTTCTAAGTTTTGTCCCTTTGAACCAAAATGTTTAAAAGGAAGAACTAACTCACATGAGAATATTTTTGCCTTTCAACTGCTCACCCCTATCATCTATCCATGATGAAAAATCGCTGTACTGCCGAACTTGAGGATCCAAGGTTTCAACATTTGGTGCATGAAATTTCCCAATTCTTGTTTCATACAAATTCCTTGCATCGAGTAAAACAAGGCTGTTTTCTGGACTCTCCTTATCTACAAAAAGGGGGTTATCATAAAAAATAATGTTTAGATTTCAAAACCAACTCTCCAGTCCAAGTAATACAACCAAATGCTGTAGTGTCTAGACAGTGATAACAAATGGGAGGAATGGAATAAACAAGGCAAAACAGTAAAAGTGACAAAACACAGGACCCTGTTTGAATTGGCTCATTTGAGCTTATCTACAGGTACAAGCACTTGTGAGACTAATTGGAGAGCTTGTAGAAACAGCTTATGACAAGCTCATAAGCTCTTTTCAGCTTACTTCCATAAACTCTCTTGAATGGCTTATGAAAATAGTGTAAAGCTTACATAAAACAGTTTCATTTTATTTATCTTTTATTATAGAAATAGTTTATACATAGGCACCAATATGATAATTGCTTATAGCATAAGCTCAATTAATTTGTTTATCCAAACACGGCACAAGTAAAAAAAACAATATAATAAATTGCAGCAACAACAACTAAGTTGTATTCCACTAAGTGGGATTATTTACATGGATTAAATGACATCATAATTTTCTATCTTATATATCTCTATCCAACTTATTAATCTCTAGATTTTTTCTTAATAGTTTTTCCAGGTCTTCCTCTACCACTAATAATTTGACTACCCTCCATCTGATCTACTCTTCTTACTATAGAATCTAAAGGCATTCTCTTTCCATGTCGAAACCACTAAGTTAGGTCGAGTTTCCACCATCTTTTCTACAATAGGCGCCGCCACAACTCTCTTTCTAATGTTGTAATTTCTAAATTTCAAATCATATCATGTCTAATCTTACCACACATCGCAACATCCTCCTTAAAACACATAAATCAATTGTATTTACGTCAAATTACAGCAACTTACTAGCATTGTGAATGGTAGAATGGAACTCAAGTGCAGATAAATGTCTTCCTGCATTTGATATTTCTGGTGACTTCAATAATGGATGAGAACTCAAAGTAACCAGTTCCTACAAACACATCAATCAATAGTAAGTATATAAGTACACAAATAAACACGGAGTAAAGCAAAAATTAATAAAATAATAAAAACCTTAACGATTCGAATGGAGAGTGAAGTGAATCCACACTCCTTAGCAACGTCGTCGTTTAATGGCTGATGACAAGTTGCAAGCTTGAAATCAGTCCCATCAAATAAGTTACTATTGGCTTTGAGGTCTTGAATGTGTCGTTCCAAAGAGGATAAATTGCCACCAACCTGTTGAAATGAAAAGGAGTGAGATTGAATTTGAAATTAATGAAGATGATTAAAGAGAAGGAGAATGGAATGGGGGTTTGAATTTACGGTGACATTGACGCCGTGGGGAGAGAGGCGAACGCGGCCGAGGAGGGAGAGGGAAGAGCAGTTGGAGCGGTAGAAAGTGAGGAGGTCATTGAGGTTTGGAATATCGACGTACTTGTAATAGAGGAGAACGCCGTATTGGTTGGTGGTTTTGTCGTCGGACATGGTTTCCGGTGGATTTTGGAGTTCGGGGTTTATGGATCGCTCAGTTCTACGGCTGAGGAGGGAGAGACGGTGTCGCCGTGTATGATAGCTGAGTATAATATTTCAACTCTGATTAGAAAAGAGAAATGAATAAAAAAAATTTATCAGATACTCGCATTAAGTTTTTATTTATATTTTACTAGACCATCGACCCGTGCTCCGCACGGGTCTTACCGGCTGAAACATACGCACATAAGCAAAATATTGTATAATAGATCACAAATTTACTTTAAAAGAACAACTACAACAAATAGCATACTTTAAATATATTTAGTACGTACTTAGTAGATAATTAATACATTCTTTAAATAAATATAAGGTACTAACATATAATTAAGACAACATATCAAACGTTGCGAAATACTTCTCTATATACAACGTTATAAGTCATGTCGTTATCTTGAGCATCTTCATTTGTAATAAGTATCTTCAACCCATTTTTGGAAGTAACTCTAAACATTGCAACATAAAGTTGGCCGTGTGAAAAAAACTGAACTTGGTAAAAATATGCCAACATTCTTTAAAGACTGGCCCTGGCTTTTGTTAATGGTCATGACGAATGAAACTGCTATCAAAAACTGTCTCTGTTAAAATTTAAAATTTGAAAGTAATCCTAACGCCAGAAGGTGTAAGAGATAATCTTGGTATCAATACTTTTTCGTCAATATTACTTCCCGATATGACCTTAATGAGTATTATTAGTTGGTATTAAACTCCCAATATTGTGCTACTGCTACTATCAAGGAGTATTTTGAACTTAGCCAGCAAACTTCCCGATATGACCTTAATGAGTATTATTAGTTGGTATTAAACTTCCCGATTGGTTAATTGAATGCTAATTAAAGAAATGTTGGCACATGTATGGACCCTGCGAACAATTCTGCTTTGTTCTCTATAAAATTAAGGCATGCTAATTAACTGCAAAGGCAAATTAACATGACAAAATATTTTGTACCAAAAAAAATGACAAAATACGTGCAAGTCCAACTATTTTTTTAAGACTTATGACAAAACACTTGGTCAATATTCTATGAAATGGCTTCCTAACGTGACTATATATTTGATACTCACCTAAAAGATTACAAATACAAATAGCTTGCGAAGACAAAAGTTGCCATTTCCTAAAGTTTGAACTACATGATTAAATTTTCTTACTCTAACTACTGTAACGTTAAAAAACCATATTTTTAAATTAAGAAACATATATAGCTTGTATACATCAAAATCTTAAGGTATTTCTTAATGCATATACATTAGAAGTCGCAAATTGTGATGAATAAACGCATATGGAAAAGATAGTAACTGAATTGAATAAATTCTTGTCTTGAACAACTTATGAAAATTTAAAAAACATAGTTTGCGACGATAATTTCATAAAAAAGATAAAGACAAGAAATAGTAAAAACATTCGTATGATCTTAACAACAAAAAATAGCTTGAATCAATATGTCTGGTTATCGAATGGAATGTGCAGAGTTACATTAAAATTGCAAGGCTGCTATAACTGTACTCTTACAGACAATGCTTTAATATTCAGCTTTCCAATTTGCACATCATACACGTGAAACTACATGTCCAATGCGCAATATGCATTACTTGACAACAGATGAAATATGGAGAGTTACATTAAAAGTCGACAACTGCTGCAACTCCATTCTTGCAGACAATGCATTAATATCTTCAGCTTCCCATAAGGTTTCATACATGTATATCTAAATGCTTAGATTGACACAGCCTTTATTGAAGCATGGTTTGCCTAGGCATGGATCTATGTTTATCATTATGTTTGCTTCATAAAGTACAATGTCATAACTAATTCTGATTATGAAGGTATAATAAAACTTAGAATAAATTATGTATGCATGTATGATATCAGCAACAGATTAGAATTTCACATTGGCATGACATAAGCTGCGAAATACAGTCACAGTAACATTATACTTGATTTACTCTCACAATATAAAAAAAAACCTTTATAAATATGAGATTATCCATATGAGCAATTAAACTAACTAATATGAAAGATCAGTGTAGTTGTTATTGTAAAAGGTTAATATAATGGTTCCTCAATATGAAACATCAATACAGTTACACTTAAAAACAGATGGAATAAAATGTTTTCCTCACTACGCAACTCTGTTATTAATCTCAACAAATTTGAATTAGTCTAACTTTTATAATAATTATATAAGAAATATATTTCATCGGATGTGTTTAATCATTATCATTAAAATAAACTCCTTTTTTTATTTTTTATTAAATTTGGAAGAATTAATAGTTACTTATATAATATCCAGCCTAGCACTGCAGTTTTCTATTGATTTAATTTTTTTCATTTTTGATCTTCCAGTCCAAGTTTGAACGAAACCTCATGTCATTAGGCTGAAAAATAGGAATGAACACAGAAATAACTGAAACTGTTGTAATTAATAAGGCTGAAAAATAAGAAAACACACATGTGTTTATCCCATTATCAGTACTATAATAAGGCTGAAAAATAGGAATTATCCAACATATGTGTTTATCCCATTTCTTAACCAAAAATCTGTCACAAACATCTTGGCAGCATTACAACACCCTGTTTAAATCCAACCGTGAATCTTAAATCAGCAAGAGTTCATTGCATATAATCTCGTAGGAAAAATACAGTAAAAAAACGCAAGCATATGTATACCTCATTAACATGGAACTCGCAGCAAATGATACGGTACTGAAGCCTGAGCTCATTCACGATCTTGTCAACATCAGTTGTTGGATTAGGGGCCAAAGGAGCTGGTTAAAAATTAAGAGTCTATGATCAGAAAAAAAAAATTATACAACATTATATAACACATTAAAAAAGGAGCAGTAGTGCAAGAACAAAAAACATAGCAAAAAAAGCATGAAATATGTTCTGCTCACCCTTCAAGCAATGGAGTGTAAGGAGGGTTTCAAATTCACCATAAGACATGGTAGATGAAGTTTTAGATGACTTCGAATCAAATGCAATGAAGGGGGGTATCCATATTTGCATGCTTATGACATCCATTTATATAGGGCAAGATGCATTGATTCTATTGTGCATGGGAAGCTTAAACACGGGCCAACAACATTTAGTGAGGTGGTTAGCAGCCCAAAGGTCTCTATAGTTATGTCATGTGCATAAAGGAGGGAAATGAGGGAATTCAAATTTTAAACTTTAAAAATAGCATTTAATGATGTGTTGATGGCTTGCATCACACACCTATGATTAGTGCTTGGGAAGGAAAATGACCAAGTGATTAGGGTTAAGTAATTGCTTGACCTTACAAGCTTTTAAAGTAAGTATATTATTTTGGTTTTCATGTTAATATATGTTTTTTTTATAAATTTATGGTTGTTCAAATTACATATCTCTTTAGAAAATAAGACAATGTTTTCTCCAATTATTTTTATAAGTAACAAAAAATATATATAAGACCAATGAAACACATTGAAAATATTATGTTCGATTCATTTTAGTTGTCATTTTAATATTTTTTTGTCTCAAAAAAATTGTTATTTTAAAATTTTAATACAGTATTTATTAATTTTTGTCACTAGTATACTCTTGTTTGTCGAATTTCACTTCCGTGACTGCAATTAATATGAGTGTTTTGGTAACTAATACCATTAAAATCAACTTAATTATTCATTTCATTAAGAATCGTGTACAATCTTTAAAAGACAACTAATGAGTAATTATTTTCATTTAATATTTCTATGAATTTAAATTCATTTCATGCATACCCCTTATTAATTACTCTCAATTTCACTATCTTGCTTGCTTTTAATGTTCTTTATCATAATAAATAAGGGTATAGATGGAATTTAGCTCCTAAAAGCATCTGCAATGGTTCTCTTGTTAATATAAGAAGTAGCTAAAGTGACCTCATGCGTAAACATCGCTTATTCAATCAATTTTCAAAGATAAACTTTAATAAGCATTTATTCACTCCAATTCAACCACTCTTAAAAAATATTAAATGGGTCTCACTAATAACTTTACAATGATACATTTCAAAACAATTAATTTGTTTGCGCGTAATTTTTTAATGATTAAAAATTACAAAAGAAAATTGTTAATTTTCATGGATTGCATTTTATTGAAAATGATGGCAAGTTTCTTTTTTTACAACATATGAAAAATAGAAAAAATTACAAAATCAAAACATTAATTAATTTTGGTGACTATCACGCCCAAAACATTCCCAAATATGTTCTACAAAAAATCCATTAGTTGTAAAGAACTATAATAAGTTATACCTTCGAGAGGAAGTGTGAATAAAAATATAGAAGAATTGGTTACATTTGTGTGTGTATTGATATGTTCGGTAATGAACGGATGAAGGCAACAATAGTGTGCGGTGTTCCGACATGGTGGTAGTGCAGTCTTCACGACAGAGATAAAGGTGTTTGTATGCACGTTAGCACTCCAACACTCAATTGGTATAAGAAATGAGGTTGGATGAGTAAAGGTGCGTGAGAGATGAATCGTACCTCGAGGGTGACGTTAAGTCACCTTTATATGGGAGAAAAAGGCTAACGGTTTTCTGAGAACGTGGCGCCTCATCAGGGAGCCGTTGGAGACCACGTGTACGATGTAGGCAACACGTAGGCGTGTTTCAGTAAGGTGGTGTACGTTGGGGCTAGTGTGCTCACCTAGGACTTGTGTCTTGTTTCGAGGGTTTTGTTCCACGTGTTTTCGAGGGATTGGTGTTCTAGCCAGTCAAGAATCACTACAAGAAAATTTCCATATAGCAACAGTCACTTTTAGCAACTGCAGAAAAAAGAGTTGCTATAGATAAAATTTAGCAACTGATGTTCCAATACCCCGTTGCTATAGGTTAAGAATGAAAAAGCGCCACTCAAAACCTTTATAAACCAATAGACAAAATCATTTTATAAACCAATATTTAAAAACTGCTTCTAAAAAAAAAAAACTAAAACAAAATCCGCTTGATGATGGAAACTGCCAACGATTTTGTAGTGATGATTCAGTTAGGCTATTTACGAAACTAAAACAAAAAACAAAAAA
>Ga0315914_1003113_pt1 | contig 25276 bp, 14 predicted proteins | sample MpolenodulesMG_FD_203920 | JGI IMG/M metagenome (GOLD analysis project Ga0315914, IMG submission 203920) | Medicago polymorpha root nodule microbial communities from Los Angeles, California, United States - elongated nodules | ecosystem: Host-associated > Plants > Roots > Nodule | place: USA... | reverse complement strand
TTATATACCGATGTCAATCAATATCCATTGTATCCTGTTATTCATCTAGATTATATTTTCGAATAAAATAAAATTCTAGAAATTAATTTTTAAAATCAAAATAATTATATAATATAATATTTTCGCATTTTTTGTAATTTTAATTTAATTCAGATTTTTTGAAATTTTGATATATATTAATTTTTTCAAGAATTTTTTTTTAATTTTCCAGATTTTTTATTAAATTTTCTAGTTTTTTTTCATTATCTTTCATTTTTATTAAATTTTCCAAATTTTTTTATAATTTTTTCGTTATTTTTCATTTTTATTTATTGTTCTAGAGTTCATTTCATTTTTTTTTAAAATTTTGAAGATTTTTTTATATTTTAATTTTAAAAAAATAATCACAAATGCCACGTGTACTCCATAAAAAAAATAAAATTAATTATACAGTACGCGTGCCACGTCATCTGAAAATGGTGACGCAACCTAGAGGGATATTCTTAAACAATATTTCTTTAGAAGGACCGAATCGATTTTTTTTTTTTACGGGGGACAAAACTAAAAGTGACCTATATTATAGGGGTAAAGGTTTGTTAACTCTTATCAATATGCAAAAATTGTAAACTCTTTTGAGTGATGCTTACGGTTTCAAATTTCAATTACCGTTTTGCATATTCACTTAAAAAAATTATGAAAAAATGGTTCATTTAATACAGTTCATATGGATCTTATATATGTAGTAAACAAAAATTATGGTTTAAATTCATTTTTGGTCTCCGAAATAACGTGATTGTGGAATTTTAGTCTTATACTTATGTGTAATTAATCTTTGATATATAAAAATGGGAGTATAATTTAATCTTATATTTAACAATTTCGGTCATTTACGTTTTCCCTTTATAATTTGACAGCATCTCCATTTTCCTCCAAATATACATTGAAATTGTACAACTAGTTAGTGTGGAACCAAACTTATACTGCAATCATGCCCTTTTATTAAAATAAAAATGCAAACAAATAAAAGACCTTATTTTGTTCTTATAGATCAACGATGTGAACTATTTTACAAGATAGATATTTTAGGCCACCACCTTACAAACAATAAATACAACACCATACTAAAAGCATAATTACTTGCATTATATTATAGCATATTAACAAGCAAGAAACACACAACATAATTATACATAAGTGATGTGATAAGGAATTGAAATTCCCTCTCTCACACAAATTATTTAAAACCACAACCACAATCATTCACAATCAAGCAATACTCTCTTAGATGGAGATACTGTTGGGAATTCCTCTAAAAGTAAGTCCTTCCTCACTTGAAGGAAAAAGAAGGGTATAAGGCATGCTAACTGGCCCAACTCTATTTCTCAATGATTCATTGTTGTTCCTCAGAATGAGTTGTCCCTCAATTTCAGCTAGGGTTTTTCCAAACTTCTTGAAGGCTGCTATGGCATTTGTATCAGAAGTCCAATACTCAGCACTGTCTCTTTGTCCAAGGTAGTACTCATCAGAAGCATGCCTTGACAAGATTTCTATGACTGATAGATCAATCAGAGTTTGAAACTTTGGTGTAATTGTTCTCAAGTAAGCCTTCTGAGGGTTGGTAGCTAGCTCATTATACTCGGTAGTACCTGCAATATGTAGAATATTTGATTTTAGTCCCGATAGAATAATATCATTTGATATGAACAAATTTTGCAGAGACGTACTAAAACAAAACACCTACCTTTCTCAGGCATTAATCGCCTACTAAGAGTTGGACGGTTTAATATGAAACCTCCATACGGATATTGTCCAAAATTAACAGCTGCATGAAGAGCTGAAGCAGTCCATATGATAATACTGCAAACTTGAATCAACTCTTCGCGAGTTTGCATTTTCGGCCACCATGTCTGGTCTTTCTTGTCACCATGACCTACTTCTACAACTTCTTTCCACCAAGATTGGAGTTCAGAGTCCTGCTGAATTTTTTCATCTGATGTGAAGTATATGGAGACATAGTCTTGTACCCATGTCTTAATAGCATCCCAAATGTCAAGTCCATCAACAGCATAAGGGTAATCCTCTATGAGTAGACGAAGACCGTGAGGGGAAGATGAATCCGCAACTGCTATTCCCCTAAATAAACAAGAGCACAATAAGTATACTGGTTAAATATATTGTTAGTCCTTATAAAATCATGATCATTCAACTTTAATTCCTTTAACTACAAAAAACTATCGTACAGTGACCAACTTAGTTAGGGACCAAAAATCTCAAATCCATCACTAATCGGTCACAAACTCATTTAGCCATTGGTGTATATTTGTAAGAATTACCTTTTGATAAGATCAGCAGGGAGGGCTTGGTCTGTAAAAATCCAATCCTTATAAACTTTCGAAGATATCTCCATAGCATACCCTCCCCACAAGAATGTCTTCTCAATAATACCATCTGCATTTACTAAAGATGATCTAGCAAGTGCATTTATATTCATGGTATCGCGATAATGTGGATGTAATAGTTTATAAATAGGATGAAGCACACTAAGTTGTCTGTTTGTTGCTATGACAAATGGTTCAACAACTGCATGAGTATTTAACCTGTAATCCATCAAAATATTCATAATCAATTCATATACATAGAAATTACATTTCACTAGTAAAGAACACATAAATTAGTAAGGAAAATTTAGATAGGGAAAACGTGAATTCCTTTCTAATTCCGTCACTAAATTTCATAATAACGGAATTACAGAGAGATTTCCTTTTTTCAGTCAATAATTTTATTGTTTATAGTAGTATTTATTTGTTTGAATATCATCACCAATTTTTTACCAGTGGCTGACAAGTTGGTGATAGCACGAGTCGTTTACTATAACATAAGCCTTGGCAAGTAGCCAAACTGTAGCATCAACGCCTTCAATTGCAGGCAAGTAGACATTACTAACGACACCAAATTGATCTCCTTGAGGATGTGGAAGGCTTAACTCAATGGCCAAAGGCTTTAAAGTTCCATCACTTTTCAAGAAAAGGATGGTTCTTGAAGCATAGGCCTTTGTGGAACTTGAGTTTATTAGCCTTAGATATGGAATTATTGTGTCATGATGTTCTAGCAAGAACAATTTATTGTTTTGTATAGCCTGTTCAAAAAATTAATCACTTGGTCAATTCTATTCATCGGAACCATACACAATAAATCGAATTTGGCTATAGAGAAACAAACATATTTATCTTTACCTCATCAATAGTGAGACCCTCTAAGTTAAGCTGTATGTGCTCTCTGGTTATTGTGCTAGTATGATCACCATAGACTGCACTATCTAGCTTACTTTTTGGAGGAAACTCCTGTAATTATTTTGGAAAATCATGAAAGAATGATGTTAAACAATTAGGGCAAGTTAAGTGTAGAAACATTGCTAAAGTTAAATATTTTTTATTTCCTATAATTATCTCGAGTTTCGCTTTTAGTTTCTGTGTTCAATTTTCTGTCCAAATTTTGTTTTTAGTTTCTGTATCCAATTTTCTATTGATACAAATTACAGAACTTCATATTTTTAGTATCTTTTTAAGGACTAAGTATGTATTTTTAAAATTTATAAGGACTATAGATTGAATACATAAATGGAAAACAAAATATATCAATTTTCTATGGACTAAAAATATAATAACCATATTATTGATATGAAATTTAAATTAATGAAAAAATCTAATGTTAGTTTCCTGATTACTAATAATGAACATGTTAAACTTACATGGAGGCTGCGAATTAAGCCAGGATTTACACCAGCAAGAATCTCTCTTCCAAATTCTTCATCAGTCATCCATGCAGACTTACTCACTACTCAAAATAATAATGATTAGTCCATAAAATCTTCATTAATTTTTTTATTAAATTTTAGTCGAAAATGTCATTTTAAAAACTTGGATCTTCTCCAACCTCTTAATCGATTTCTCCTGTCAAATCTCAATTACTGGATTAATCTAAAAACTGATAATATTGATAGATCAGTATTTAGATTAATTCAATTGTCGAAATATGACAGGAGAGACATGAAGGCGCGCAAAGAATTCAATAAGTGGTTGCTTTGCAAAAGGTAGGATATAGTGATATACCTTGAATTACTTTAGGTGTAGGAAACTTAAGGAATTGTTCACCATCAGTTCTAAAGATTTCTGATAACACTGGTAAAGGACTAATTTGGCTAAGTATATCTGTTGGTAACTTAATTCCTCCTTCATATAGATCAAGCACATCATCAAAGCTATCAAATTCATTTGGTGTGAAGTTTGTGTCAAATACAGATTGTATCAATGGAATTACATCTTGAGAAACAGACTTAAGTCCATAAACAAGAAAATCTGAGGATTTCAAGTGGCCAAAAGCTTCATCTCTTGGAATATACACACTAGAGCTCCTGCTCTCAGTGTTAGGATCTGTTGTGATAATTGAATAAAAAACATAAGTAACAGTAAAATAGTTTTCATTATAATGATATTATTCTGCAATTTCATATCTAACTTGTTTGGTTTTAAAAAGTATTTTAACTTTTATTATATATAATAACAAAAAAAAAAACTTTGTTATACAACTTACCCCGACTTTAAACTATCCAAGATCATGTGATAGTTATGCGGTAAAAGTTTGACTTTGTAAACTTAAGTGTCATGTTTAAATTTCATTTAAGATAGTTGTAAAATAATCATTAATGTCGCCGTTATTCATAGTATTTTTCTGTCCTAATTTTTTTTTGTAAAAAGAAAATAACTTCATACCGTTACATGTTATGTATCAATCAGATTCATTCCTACAAAGTTTGTATAAAAAATTCAGACAAAATGTAATCAAGTATTTACTAAAGTTTATAAAAGAGAGAAAGAAAAAGGAGATAAGAAATAAATCCAAGAACATAGTCTAACCTGTTACTGTTGGTTTTCTTCCAGTTCTTCCCCTACGAGGATAAGGAAGGCTGCTAGATCCTCCCAAAACTGGACGAGCGTAATTTTGGCCCTTATCGGGGTCACCCAAATCATTGTAAACATCGTAATCATAGACTCTGTCCCATTCTTTGCGCTCCCCCGTTCCATCTCCTCTTAAAGTTTTCAACTCTAATTGTCTATAGTAGACAAGTGGAGCAGGTGTTTCACTTGGTACAAAAGTCTGCAATATATTTTATGTATTTGATGTTACGTTACACACTTCAAGGAATTTTAAAACAAATGTAAAAAAACATTGAAAGTTGAAAAGGATAGCCTTTAAGATTTTTATTATTGGTATAGTATGTGATGATAATGTATGACATCGGTTAACTTGTTTCTCAAGCAACTAACATATTAAATAACATATGCTCTTCCATTTTCAAAAATAACTTTTTGTCACACTTATTTGTTTAATAAGGTAAACTCACCACCTTTAATCAATCAAACGAGACGAGTATTTGTGAAAAAAATAAATAGAAGTGATGTATGCATATCAATCATTCAAGCAAACTTGAATATAGATGAGAGAAAAATTTTCTATAATATAATTTTTGTTTTCTATACTATAAAAAATTAAATTCAAATACTATTAGGTACATAGATAGATTGCTCTTACATTGTTGGCGAAGAAAATACGATCAGTTTGGTAGTTTTTCGCATTGTAAACCCATGAGTTGCAAACAAAGTGAATGGTTCCAACGTTTGGAATATCATCAAGAGTCAAGCTCACAAGGAGGAACTCAGTTGACATAAAGTTCTTAATTTTGAATGCACCAGGAATTCCAAAGTTGCTATCATATTCAAACTCAATGCTGAAAGCTGTTTGTTTATCTCCCAATGTTGGCAAATTATTAATTGCCTCTTTTAGATAAGCTTCTTTTCCAAGTTTCCCTTCCCCAGTTACTGAAAAATATGCATAAATTAATACTTAAAATTACTTATAAAGCATAAATAATTAATTTGTACCAAGATGGAGAATAATTTTAGTTAGTCAAGAGTTACTGGAAAAAGGAGCATGTTCCTTATCTCAAACATTAATTTTTCACTTTGTAATTTGACAAAAAAAACTTACACCCAGTTTTAGTAGAGCTAATTAACTGGAGACAAATCGATCGACCTAGAAAGGAAGTAAGTGTATCAAGAAACGATCCAAACCCGTCTAAGGCTCCATCGATAATTTTTGCAGGATCAGTTAAGCTGTTGATGTCCAAGACATTCTTTTGCATCAACACCAAGGTGCCTTTGATCTTATCATTCCCAAATAGGAAAGACATTTTTGCTTTCCAATCAAGCAACACAATATTGTTAAAATGGATAGGAAGCTTGTGACTAAGTAAAGCACACTCAGTGGGTATTTATAGGCCAACAGTTAGTGTTACAATTTTTTAATTAAATAGCACATGAGTTTGGAAAATGAGGTATTCCCTAGTACTCAACATGTGCAAAATGTGAATGTTGAAAATGAAATAATTTTAGAAACTTGAATAAAGGAGAAAAACTAATACTAACAACTACTACTAACATTTATCATTAAAAAAAATATGTATCAAATAACGGAAGAGATAATATTATTTTAGGTAAAATTATACAATTCGTTCCTTAACTTAATTTTAGGTAACACTTTCCTCTTTTATCTTCTTTTGTTCCGATTTAATCCTTTATGTTATAAAATGTCAACATAATTATTCTTTTTTTTTTTATCAAAAGAAGTTCAAAAACTCCAAAAAAACTATAAACAACTCATCAAACTCATAAACAAATCCAAATCTTCATCATAAAAACCTAAAAACTCATATTTCATTGAAAAAATCTCCTAGAAATGTTAAGATATTGACATTTTATGGCATAAAGAACTAAATTGGGACAAAAAAAAACAAAGGACGAAAGTGTTACCTAAAATTAAGTTAAGGGACAAATCGTGTAATTTTTCCTATTATTTTATCAGTCCGATATTTTCTTATTAGAATATTTCGTGTGTTTTTAGTTTCAATTTTTCTCTTTGATCGGGTAAAAAAGAGCAAAATTGTTCAGAAGTGGATGATAAAATTAAAAGAAAATATGATTAAACCTAGATAATAAAAAGTGTTATTGGATAAAAATGAAAAAATTATAAATAAAATAATTTAAACATAGGATAAACTCAAAGAAAAAAGTCTAACAAAAAGTTGGTATTCCTTTATTTTTGCTGTATTAAAGTTTGCATTTCCTTTAGGATCATGCTAACTTGTGTCCTAAGGCCACAAGTTTTTTTTTTTTGAGGGAAAAGGGCACAAGTTAAAAGTTTAAAAAGGAATCCATCAATCCATGCACAAGTTAAAAAGATAAATTTAAAATTTTCAAAATTAAACTACACGATTTTCAAGATTTTATTTCTCCTTTTAGTTTTTTATCTTGTAAAAACTCTTTATATTTTTAGACAGAAGGATCATGCTTACTACATACTGTATTTTTTTTTCCTTCTAATTCTAATATAAAATCTCTTTATATTATCTATGCCTATAAAATAAATATTTAATAAATGTCAATTATTGTTGTTTTTTACTTTATTTAATGTCAATTATTGTTGAGCATTGTTACTCATATTTTTTAATAATGACAACACATACAAGAAAATGCTCGTTGTATGCGAGAATCGTGGTTCACGTGCACTTAATTTTTTAATCAACAAATTACCAAGATGCCTTAGTGGTTGGGATAGTAGTTGACTTGAAACTTTTATAACTTTAGTAAGTTACATTCAATAAATGTGGGTATTTGTTTGCTACATAGATATAGGAGATAAATCTTGTATGGTGTATGAATTTGTTTTTTTTTTTTGGTACAATATAAATTTGTTTTCATATAAAAATGACAAATATCTCCATGAGCTTAGCCCAGTTGGTAGGATATTGCATATTATATGCAAGGGTCAGGGTTCGAATCAAGTGGTGTATGTAATATACTAAGCAAAGTTGTATGTAATACTAAGCCTATGAGACACCAAAGAAAAAAAAAGATTTAACTTCACATCAAAACATCTAAACATAATCTTCAGAGTATTTCAACTAAAAAAAAAATCTTTAAGAAATAGACACAAATTAATGGTGAATCAAGTGGTTAAATAGAAAATAGATTAAAAAGAAATGCAGTAACTTATATAATATTTTTTTCAAAGAGGAACTTATTTAAATTTACAGATAGGTCTATATCTATATTTTTAATAAGGTAGCAGTCTATCTCCTCAAGAAAGGAAAATAAAATAAGGTAGCGTCTATCTTATTTAAAAAGAAATTTTTTACGGCTTATTTAAAATTTTATTGCAAAAGAGATTTATATATAATCAAATGATTGGAGTCAAGTGATTAATAAGCTTTACGGATGAATTGTTAAGATGAATCCGATTTTAATTACTGGATAAAACCATTTTTGATCAAGGTATACTTACCTTATAGTTGAACTCCGAATTACCAATGTCCCTTTCTCCCTGGGAACCAGAGGGTTTACACCAAGAAAAACGAGATTTATATGTAAGTCTATATCTATAATGATGGGTGCTATGAACTAGGGATGGAGTTAGAAGGGGAACCAATAGAGGCAACAATTTCCCCAAGTTTTTCCAATTTTTTAAATACTAGTATGCAAATTATACATTTTTTTTTGTCTATATATTTGTTTTTTTTGAACTTTGAAACATTTGAATTTTAGGTTTAATTACACTAATTCTTAACTAAAATGTTTGACAACAAATAAGAAATGAAGTTTTGTCTGTAATTTACATATGTACACTAATCTTTAATTAGAATCTCAATTTATCATTTCTAGTTGTTATTTTGCTTTATGATTTTTGAATCATTACGTGTGATTATGTACGTGTGCTCTCAGGCATTACCAAACGATTTACTGCTCATAATCTTCCTACTTTTTCATTTTTTTTGTTTAATATTTTCTTTCTCCACTATTCCAAAATCATATTAGTCTCGTCATTCTCTAACAAGTCTCAACATCTTCATCTTTCTTATATCGTTGAAATTTTTTAAACTTTGGATATATGTTAACTTTAATTATATCTTATAATTTCTTGTATTTGTTATATGCATTTGAAAATTTATATTTCTTTACTAAATTATACTTTAAAACATGGTTCCCCCTACGTTTAATTTCTGACTCCGTCCTTGTATGAGCACTATATCTCTAACACCCACTTTTTTATTGGGTAAAACTCATGTGGATCTTACACTTTAGAAATGGATCTCTTGTAAAGTGTAAAGTGGTGAGCCCAATACGAGTTTTAGAGATGTAAGCGTGGTTAATTTAAGTCTTTTAGGAAAATGACGATTGGCACAAAATGACCGACCACTTTGTAAGGAAGTCTTGGTGGGTAAATATGGTGATAGAATTCTAAAGTTGGTGGATTGGGGGAATGTTTTGTAGCTGCCCAACTCATCGAGGTGGTGGAAGGGTATTGCTTCTCTTGAAGCTGTGATTGGGTCAAATTGGTTAAATTTCGAGGTTATAAGAAAAATGGGGATTGAAAGGTCAACTTTTTGGGTTGTTGGCCGATTTTAGATGCATCGATGGGGAAGATGAATAGGGCTGGCGTCTGGAAAATGGAGGAATGTTCTTGATAAATTCAACATACAAATTGTTGGAAGCATTGTTGTTTTCGAAAGAAAGTTGGGGTAGATTAAAGGACAAAGTTTTTGGGGTTTTATGGAAGAGTTTGACTCTGACTAAAGTGATAGGTTTTTCTTGGAAGTTGCTTCTTAATCAAATTCTAAATAGGAGAAATTTATTGTTACGTAAGGCCATATTTGACATTGGGTGGAGGAAAAATCTTCCCATATTTTTCTCCATTGCAATATTAATGTATCTGGTCTTTGGCGTTCAAATGGCTTGGTTTTTTGTTGATTACCTGTCATAACTTATTAATGTATATGGAAATATAATAAGGGAAACTAGGAACGAGAAAATCCAGAAGAGTTATTGGCTAATTTGGCACACACTTATTTGGATTCATTGGATAATTAGGAATAACAGATTATTCAAAGGTGTTTCAAGGAATGTCCTAGAGGTGGTTGAAGAAGAAAAATTGACGTCATGGAGATGACATTTAAGTAGTTTGAAAGTGAGCCTATGTTTGTTATATGATTGGCTTTGAGATTTGAGTGATTGTTTATAATGACAGTATCTCAATGTGCTTTGTGTTGGACATGATTACACTATTGGAGTTAGTTGGGGACACCTTTTTGTATTGTTGGCTGTTGGTTTGATTGGGTTGATGTCATGTGGTTTTGGGTGGCATATGGGCTTGTTGGGCTTGTTATGCCTTCTATGTGGAATTGTGTTATTTTTTTGTTGTTTAAGGGGATAGTTTTGGTCAGTTCAAGCGTGTTTCTGTCTGCCTTCTATTTCCTTTGGTTTAGCAGGTTGGTGTGTGTTTAGCCCTTGCATTGTAGGTTTTGGTGTGGTCGTCTTAGATTTGTTATGTATTTTGTTTGTGTGCATCAGTATATGCGAGGTTTATGTTTATTAAAACTTTGTCTGGTTAAAAAAAATTGTTGTGCTCATCAAAGCATGGCACCACCTTTATGTGGATGAGTTTTTACACAACGAGTTTTTTTGTTTTATGATGCGGTGTTGGTTTTGAGTCTGGTGCGGTTTCATTTTGTGTCCATGGGTATCTCTTACCTTGTTACTCTATTTGGTTCGTTGCTACTTTGAGGTGTTGCTTCTTATTATCTCTATTGATTCTTCAGTTTGATTGATCATCTGTTGATTGATTCTTATGTTTGGTTGCTTCTCTCCATATTGATTTTTCTGTTTAATTGTGTCATACCCCAAATTTTGACCACTTTTCTATGTTTTTACCCATTTTATTCGTACTTTTAAAGTTGGGAATTTTCGTTGTTTTAGACGAGTTTTCGACAGAGAGGTATTTTAAAATACCTCATTTTTTGGTTCCGAGAGGACAATTTTAAGTTTTTAGTTATGGTTTGGTTGTTATTATTATTCCGTTTTATTATCTAATTCTAGTGTTTAATTTATTTATTTTAATTCTCTCTTTTTTAGTTGATTGGTCCTTTTAGTCATTTTGTCCTCAAGGTTCTTGCTGCCCAAGTCAGGGGCACTTTGGTCCAATGAATTTTCAGTCTAACCCTAATTCAATACTATTTAAGCCATCAATCATTGGAGAGAGGGGACAGAGTCACTGACACAGCTGCAGCGGCACAAACACTAAACCCTTTTCTCTCTCTTAGTTTTTTGGATCAAAATCCCTTTTCTCTCCAATTTTTTTCAACAACACCAATACAATTTCGAAAATCATCATCCATCACTTTTCATTTTCATATCACTGTACCACTTCAAATCGAATTCAACTCTCACTGTTCATTCAATCACACAAGAAACATCGGAATCCGAGCCACACAAAGAAGCCAAAACCAAAACCGAATTCAAAGGAAGAGAAGAGGATCAGAACTGCAAAAAGAGATCAAACGAGAGAAGGACAGTAACGAACTAGATCGAGCACATCCTTGCAGATCCGAACCAAAACAGTGAGGTAAAGAAGGTATTTGTTCTTGTTTCTTTTTCTCCGAATATTCATTTGTAGATCTAGGATCTTTGGCGTATCTGTTGTGTTTTTTTAATTTGATATTTGGAATGAGGAAGAAAAGAGGGTTTGAAATATGTAAAAAGTTTTAAGTTTGGAGGAGTTTTGGAACTTCGGCACGGTGGTGCACCACCGGCCACCGTGCCGGAATCGTGAATCTCGCCTGAGAAGAAAGCAAGAAGAGAGAGAGTGGTTGGAAAAAAATGAATAAAAAACCAGCAGATTTTGTTTTATACTCTCACAACCGGTTCGGTTTTATCCTGAACCGATCCAGGTGAACCGAACCGGCCCAAGCTCTCTCCTCTTCATCTTGTTTTTAGCCCATTTACTCTTGTGATTTGTTTTTCTGCTTGCTGTTGGTATGCCCCCCTTTATGCTCATGCACCCCTGTTTCCTTTAAACATGTTCTTTTCTTGCATATTTGTTTTTCCTTTGCTTTTTTCCTTTTATTTTCTTAATCAAATGTTTAATCGATTTAATATTCATATCTAGACTTGAGTTTCTTGTAATTAAAATTTGACCAACTTCATCTTATTTTCTCTCATGCCTTGAGGCCTCTTCCTCCTTCTCAAAACTGTTTTCACAAATTATAAAATTAACCTAACTGACAAAAACAATTTTTGAGAGTAAACTACATTGGTTTTGATCCCACTTGTGGGTATGTAGGCAAAGGACCCAATCCTTCCAAATCAAATAAAAATAACCAAAAACATACTTCTTCTCCCTCCTTTCTTTCACTTAGATAATTAGGCAAGTATTTTTCAAAATAATTAAATTAGCACAAGATAAATTAGGCAAAAGGTTCCTACGGAGTACCGTAGTCGTGTAGGGGGCTTAACACCTTCCCTCCGCGAAATCAACCCCCGGATCCAAATTCTCTTAAGGGTTTTCTCTCTCTTTTTCCCTTCCCAAAAATAAAAGTAGAAAGTTCAAAGATCAAAGGTTCAAAACTAATCAATGGATTGATACCCGAAAATCAGGAGCACATATTGATTCTCTCTCTCTCTCTCTCTCTCTCTCTATATATATATATATATATATATATATATATATTTTTTGTTTCGTTTGATTGATTATCTCCTTATTAATTCTTATGTTTGGTTGCTTTTCTCTCTATTGACTCTTCTTTTAGGTTTCCGCTCCCCTATCTCTAGACCATTATGTTTGATTGCTTCTCTCTCTCTCTCGGCTCTTCTGTTTGATTGCTTCTCTCTTAGTTTATATTTTTGGTTTTCCTTGGTTTAGTTTTGTTGGGTTTGATTTCGTTCTTTGGTTTGATGGTTCATCTATTTGGTTACTGCTTCTTATTTGATTGTTGCTCTTTTATTGGATGCACTTCTTAGCTGTGTTTAGTATTAATTGGTTTGACACAAGAAATTTTGACACAACGAATCATGCCACCACCATTGTCTGGATGAGTTTTGACACAAGAAGTTTAGTTTTTCGACGCGGTGTTGGTTTTAATTCCAATGCGGTTGCATTTTGTGTCCATGGGTATCTCTTACATTGTTACTCCATTTGGTTCGTTGCTAGTTTACTTTGTTGCTTCCGTTTATCTCTATTGATTCTTCAGTTTGATTGATCATCTCTTGATTGAATCTTCTTTTTTATTTCTCCTCTCCATATTGATTCTTCTATTTGACTTTCTCCCTATTGTTTCTTTCATTTGATTGATTATTGATAGTCGAATTAGACAAGTGTACCAAATCGTTTACCAATTAATAAAGTATAAGTAGAGTATCATATCCACATGAATTTTCATTTCATCCAAAAAATTCGCGTTACTTATTTGATTTAACAAAATTAAAATAAAAGAGTTGAAGGATAGAGATTGCAATTTTTATCTGTTTGCAACAGCGCAAGTTACCTATTTTTGATTGCAGAAAAGTAAGCAGCGATTAGGATTCTTTGAATTCCCTTATTCATTTGTTGGAATTAAATAACATTCATGTCGCGTTTTAGTTATCTTAAGTAGACTATCTAAGTGATGAGTCTGTCGAGACGTTGAAACCTAATCGGTTTGTCAAGTTGCACCTGCTGATCGCACGATGATCCTTACGTGCGGAGCCTTACTCTCTCGGTTGATTTTGATCTATCCCTCCAATGTTGAGTTGCACCTGCTGATCCACACTAAGGTTATACGCGCTCTATGATATAGGGTTATAAATCCTATAGGATTTGCCACCTTCGTAAGGATTATTAGTGTCTGGGTCTTACTCCCTCATTTTTGCTAAATCAAATATAAAAGCAAGATGTTGGACCCAATGTTTCAACATGTGGGTACGTTTTTAGTGTGCCCTATTTTTGTGCCATATTTAACGCGCTTTAATTATTTGAGGAATCCACGCCTTTATTCTTGTGGGCAAAGACACATGTTTTGACCAGAATCAGCTTTGTGTTCCTAAAGATGTGTCAACATTTTAGGAAACTTTGTGTTTATTTCCTAAAGATGTTCCAACATTTTAGGAAACTTGTTATTTGGTTCTGATTCTTATGAGTGGGTCTATTCATGGATCGACAATGTTTTTGAAGCCCAACAAGACGAAAAAGCCCATGCTGCTGAATGACTATATAAGGAATACTCAAACCCTAGTTTTATTCACCAATTCAATGTTATTGAATTGAGTCTTTTAGGATTTCATTGTAAGCCTTGTGCTTTATTTTGTGAGCCTCTCTTTGTATCATCTTGATGCACTAAGCAAGACCTGTACTTGAGTTGTATCAAAACCATCGATTGATAAAATAATATTTTTAGGGTTTTGAGTCTGTGTTAATTGTGAACCTCTCTTGTGTCTCCTTGATACAAGTTTAGGACTTTGTTTATTGAGTTGTAATTTTGTGAACTTCTCCTAAGCTCTGAAGTACAGAGTTAGTTTGTGTTTGAAGGTGTCTTTATCATATTGATTGTATCTATGAAATCACAGGGTCTGTGATTGAGTGGAAGTGAGATGGGATCTCAAATCTAGGAGTTCCTAGGTTGAAGTCAATACATGTAGTTGCTAGGTGAAAAGTTGTAAACTTGGAGTTTGCTGAGAACTTAGAACTAGGACTACACTAGTGGATTTCCTTCCTGGCTTGGTAGCCCCCAAAGTAGGTGTGTTTGTCACCGAACTGGGTTAACAAATTACCTGTGCCGTTTACGTTTCTGTCTTTTATATTTTCCTTGTTCTGTTTGTTTATCGTTAGTCTGATGTTGAAACATTATACTCGACATTCCAACGGTGTCTCAGTGTTGGAACATTACATACAACATCAGAAAACTAGCATGCCAGAATTTCAATCGGTATCAGAGCAGGCACCCTGTTCTACTATTGGGTGACCTCCAGAGAAGATAAATTCTGGACTCATGAACAGTTCTAAGGAAGAAGGTATATTTGGTGTTTTTTTATATGCCTATTGAGGGGGAGTATTACCTGAGGGGGAGTAGTATGCTTTACTGATCTGCCTCTGAGGGGAGGCATTATTTTTAACTAGCTTGATGATGTCATGATGCTAGTTTATGTGCTTAATGATTTAATGTGTGTGTGTGTGAGTTCTGGAGAACTGATGTCTTACCAGATGTTCTAACATCCTGATGATTTGAGAAATTTATTTTTCTCTGATGCATTCTATGCGTGAGTTTATTTCTCCCTGGGCTGATAAATGAACGAGAGTTTATTTCTCTGTGGAGTTTATTTCTCCTGAAATTATTATGTGAGACTAGGTTCCATATCTAAATCCTCTATTGCACACGCCTAAGTGCCTAAACTAGGATTGCATTACAAAGGAAATAAATTTAACCTAATAAAACTAAATAGGGAACAAAAAATAACTAAATAAACGACATTAAATTAAATAATTATCCAACAAAATTAATAGAGGTTCTTCTTAGAACTCTAGCCTAAAAAGATTTAGTTACTCATGGTAACTAAATGACTAATTACAAAAGAAATAAAAGTTACCTTAAAAACTTGGAGACGAGAGAGAAATTCCTCCTGAAAGCTCCTAGAATCCGCCTTCCTTTTGAACTGCTCCAGTTTTGAACGAGAAATTATGAATGAGGAAGGCGATATTATAGAGAATGTTTCCACCTGAACTTGGGTTAAAACTGCGGCTTTAAGGGCAAAAACGTCACAAAATTGCGACTTTTTCAGCAAAACAACATCCCTGGGACGCACAAAGCATCCCGAGGCGCATGTGCCTCAGAAGTAAACCGCCTACATGTGCATGGAGCATGATTACAGACTCAAATATAGAAAACATTACTAATATTCCAAAATCTTAGGCAATTGATCTAGTACTCATTTGTTTTGCTGGTAAAACCTATTAAAAACAACCGAAAAAATGTGTTTGGGCATCCTCACTATTTGAGATAGCTCTTATATGAGATCTAAGCCCATTTAAAGTGTTTATTTTTATTATGATTGGTTCTTGATTTAAGTTTGAGTTTATGTATTCCTACAAATAGTGAATATGAGTCTTTTGTATTCAATTGTTATTTGAGTTATGATATTCTATTGAAACTCTAGCCTCCTTTTTTATTATCTCTTCTCTCAGATTCTCCATATCATTAACAATGTTAACTACCTTGGAAGTAAGATGATTATTATGGATAGAAGATTTGAGAGAGAAAGAGCACAAAAGAAGTAAAAATATACATTGATTCTCATTGATTGATTATGGTCTATGTACATAGTATATATAAAGGATAGTGAGGAGCCCGATAAGCAATTCTAGATCTCACTTATTCTATGATAACTTGCTTTACAAGTAACTGTATACCCTAACTAACTTTCATAGAAAACAGGAAATGTACAGTTGTCAAATAACTAATTAAACTAGTTGACTTAGCTGTCAAGTAACCAACTAAACTAAGTAATCAATGGTTATCAAACTAATCATCCTCACTAATTGTTTTGTTCATGTAATAATGATTGTCAAGCTCAATTTCTCTAGAGACCAGATTGTTGTTGTCCTTCCAGAGAGCTCATATCGAAACTCAAAGAGACATAGGTCAGTTGTTGCTGCTTGCTTCAATGTTCCATGTCGTGATGTTCCATTTAAGTCGAGCATGTAAGTCCAGACTAAAGAATTTAGCACGGTTGTCTGCAGTGATGAATTGATTTCAATATTGTTGAACATCTTCGCAACCTCAAAGCATATACATAATGGTTTCAGGTTGAGATTGGCATCGGTGGCGTCACTGCAATTGTGAGTAATGAGCCGTGAGCAAGCTTCCATGAGGTTGGACAAATTCGAGAGGGAGCCTCCCAGTGCCAAACTGATCAATTTTTTTTATTAGAGAGAGAGAACAAGGGTTCTCCAATAGGGAATGAAATCTGTACAGTAGTCCTCAAGGGCACCATACCTGGAATCCAAGCTTCTCTCCAAAACAAAGTCCCATGCTCATTATCTATTTTGTCTAGGTGTATATGTGATTACGGTACACAGGTCAAATAATAGTCAATAAACTAGTATATTAAGCATCTTGGTTAATTAGAAAAACCATGCTTAAGCATATATTATTCGGCACTAGTTAAGAACAATAATTCCAAATTGTTTTCCCAAAAACGACGTTAACTAAATAATATAACAAACTTACTTTTTAAGTTTAAGGTGAAACATGAAAGCTGCATTTGAAATAAATGGTCTAGAATGGTACAAGTACAACAGATACAATATTTCTTACCTTGATGTAAAGCAAAACATTATAACAATCAAACAAACATACATGCATAATAACATGACCATGGATTGGGGTTGAGGGAATTGAATTCCTTCTCCGTATGTTATTCATAGAATTACTACAAGGGAACCTTTTTAGATGGAGATACTATTAGGAATGCCTCTGCAAGTCAATCCTTCCTCACTAGAAGGATAAAGCAAAGTATAAGGCATCTTAACCGGTCCATATCGATTCCTTAGAGTCTCATCATTGTTCCTTTGAGTGAGCTTTTGTTCAATTTCAGCCAACTTTGTTCCAAACCTCTTGAAAGCCTCTAATGGTTGTGAATCAGAAGTCCAAAGATCACCTTCAATTCTCTGTCCAAGGTATTGTTCATCAGAAGCATGTCGTGACAAGACCTCTATAATGGTCAAGTCAGTTAGGGTGTCATTCTTTGGTGTGATTGTTCTCAAATACGCCTTTTGATAGTTCGTAGAAAGCTCATCATACTCGGGAGATCCTTTCTTAGGCATTAATCTTCTGCTTTTAGTTGGTCGGTTAAGAATGTAACCTCCGTATGGATATTGTCCAAAATTAACAGCTGCATGAAGTGCTGAAGCAATCCATATGAGGGTAGTGCAAGAGTCAATCAACTCTGTGCGAGTTTGCATCTTAACCCACCATGTAGCATTTTTCAAGTCACCGTGACCAACCTCTACAACTTCTTTCCAAAATGCTTGGAGTTCAGAATCTTGTGCAATATTTGCATCTGACTTGTAGTAGAAATTGACATATTCTTCAACCCATGACTTAATAACAGCCCATATCTCTAATCCATCAGCAGCATAAGGGTAGTCCTCTATCAGAAGGCGAAGGCCGTGTGGGGAAGTAGGATCCTTAACAGCCACACCTCTATATAACAAGAAAGGAAGATATTATTAATATCAAAATAAAAACTTTTTATATCAATATATTATTAACGGAAAGTTTAAAATTGTGGCAAAATACAGTTGATGCGACCACAACCATTGATGTTTAGACATTAATAACCTGAATATCTGATCTTAGATTGAGGTTGCGAACAAATTTTCAATCCTCTTTTTAGCTATTGAATATATGTCTAGGATCTAATGTTTTGTAAGGTTACCTTTTGAGTAGATCATTAGGCAAACCTTGGTCAGTGAAAACCCAATCCTTATATAATACAGCAGACAATTCTAGAGAATAACTTCCCATCAAGAACGTCTTCTCAATAACACCCTCTGCATTGACCAAAATATTCCTTGCAAGTGCATTAATGTTCATTGTGTCACGATAGTGGGGAAGTAAAAGCTTATGAATAGGATGAACCACACTAAGATGCCTATTTGTTGCTATGATGAATGGCTCAACAACAGCATGAGTGTTCAACCTGTCACATATATAGATATTAATGTATAACTCATAGATATATAAAGTATGTTTGACTCTATAATCTTGTCAATTGAATTTATACCAATGGCTGATGAGTTGGTGATGGCAAGAGTCGTTTACAACAACGTAAGCCTTGGCAAGGAGCCAAATAGAAGCTTCAACACCGTCAGTTGCAGGAAAGTAAATATCACTAACAGGGCCAAAGCTATCAGCCTGTGGATGTGGGCTACTTAGCTCAATGGCCAACGGCTTCAAAGTTCCATCATTTTGTAAGAAAAGGAAGGTTCTCGTAGCATATGCCTTTGTATCAGCTGCATTTATTTTCCTCAGATATGGATATAACGAGTCGTGGTAATCAAGTATGTACAATTTGTTGGTTTGGATAGCCTATTAAAAAATATATAATTCATTCATTGCAATAATTTGAATGAAAATGAAACAATTTTACAGAACAATAACAAAATTATTTATTTTGAGTATTGATGTTAAATTTGGTAATTACTTGTTCAACTGTGATCCCACCCATGTTTTGTTGAAGATGTTCTTTGGTTATTGTGCTGGTATTATCACCGTAGAGTTGCCTATCTAGCTTGCTCTTTGGTGGAAATTCCTACATTAAAAATAATAAGGTTAACAATTAAAAAACTAGGATGAAAAATGGATACAATATTCTTATTTTAGTTTTGGTGTTTGCATAACAATTATATTAAACTATTAAGTTTACCTGAATTCTTTTGATAATGTGTGGATTCACACCAGCAATCATCTCTCTTGTAAATTCTTCATCAGTCATCCATCCAGATTGATTCACTTTTCAAAGTAAGAGAAATATAAAAGTTCTATGAAATTAATTTCTTTCCAAATTTTGCATGACTAAATATGTGTTTCTAATGGATACCTTTAATGACTTTAGGTGGTGGAAACTTTAGGGCCGATTCACCATCAGTTCGGAAGAGTTCCTTGAAAAATGGTATAGGGCTAAGTTTGCTAAGTGTACTAGTAGGTAATTTAATCCCACCATCATAAAATGATCGCACATCATCAAAGCTGTTAAATTCTGGCTTATTGAATTGTAATGTAATTGCAGATTGTAATTGAGGTATGACATTTTGAGATACTGATTTGAGTATGTAAACAAGAAAATCTGAAGACTTCAAGTGACCAAATGATTCATCTCTTGGAAGATAAATATACTCGCTCCGTCTCTCACTTTTAGGATCTGCTCAAATACAAAAATAGCAAAATATGCATTAGCAAGAGGAATGTCTTAAAATCATAAACAAATGAAAATTTGGATCAACATCCTTAAAATATAACATACTTAAAGTGTTTAAATAGAACATAACCTTTCTTAGCTGGTTTCCTGCCAGTTCTCCCCCTTCGTGGGTAAGGCAAGGTGTTGGATCCTCCAATAACGGGACGAGCTAAGCTAGCTTTTCTATCAGGATCACCCACATCATTGTAGACATCATAGTCATAGATCCTTTCCCATTCTTTACGCTCTCCTGTTCCATCTCCTCTCAATGTCTTCAATTCTTCTTGTCTATAGTAGACTAATGGAGGTGGTGTTTCACTTGGAAGATATGTCTATATTTATATTTACTTAATGGTGTCAAATTTTGGAAAATGTAAGATATTTAAGATGTAAGATAAATATGATATTTTTCATAATTACCTTGTTGGCAAAGAAAATGCGTTCAGTTTTGTACTTTCGACAATTGTAAATCCATGAGTTGCAAACAAAGTTGATGGTTCCATGGTTAGGAATATCTTCAAGTGTTAAACTTACAAGAAAGAATTCTCCTAGCATGAAATTCTCAATATAAAATGCTCCTGGAATTCCCATGTCACTATCCCATTGAAAATGAACTTTATATGCAGACTGTCCAGCTCCTAGAATCGGTGCAGAGGTAACAAAACCTTCAAGAAACGATCTCTTTCCCACTTTACCTTTTCCACTTTCTACAAGTATGTCGCAAGTTTGTTTTTCAATTTCAGTAAAGATTTATAAAAAAAAAAAGGTCCAAAGATAGACCATACAATTTTAGTAAACATTAACTTTATAAGAAAAAAATTAACAAACTCTTAAGACAACTTTTTAAAGAAATTATAGTAATTATAAAAAATGAAGAACATGTGTAATATTTTATCAAAGTTTAGTAAAAAAAATAGTAAAATCTATCTTTGAACCACATGTTTATATTTGACGTTCTCTAAACATTGAAACCAATTGTGAGTTTAAAATATGAGAACTTTTACTGTATACTCGCAAATTAAAGTGTGTCAGTATATTTGTATTAAAAAAATGAGATTTTATAACAATGAGTTATGAGTATACATCCATGTGGTGAGCATCATGTTTGTTGACAGTAGTGTGGGAGATTAAGAAGTAATTACCATCAGCACTAGTAGCACTAATCAACCTGAGAGCCACGGAAGAGCCCAAGATTGAAGCGTAGGTGTCAATTATAGAGCTAGTGAGATTACCAAGAACCTTGAATCCACCTGTGATATTTAAACCAGCGGTGAGGGCGTTGATATCCAACACATTCCTATGCATCAATATCACTGTCCCCTTCACCTTTTGGCTTCTGTTAAATGGATTTGTAAACATCTTTGCAATTTCTTCAGCAAATTTGTTTTGCACTTTCTGCCTTTCTGGCAAATGAAAGAAAACCTAGTGACTTGCAAGTTGCTATTCTAATTTTGTTCACACTCTCACTCATTATATATAGTAAGTGTTGCAAGTCATGGGGCTGCGCATCCTTAACACGTCAACTGCCTAGGTCAACCATCAATGCAACCTCAATGTTAATGTTAGAGATAACTGAACTGTGGTCAACGAATCAACATGAAAGTTGTGTTATTTTCGAACTTTGCTTTTAATTATAGCAGATTTGTTTTTCATTTGGAGGCCTAAAGGGGTGGTAATTTAGATAAATCTGGAGGCCTAAAGGGGGTGGTAATTTAGATAAAAAAAATGTAAAAATATTGGAGTCCTAAAGAAAGAGTGTAGACTATATATCTTATGTTTCGGTTCAACGGAAGAGATTATTGTTTAGGGTCTGATAAAATTATACAACTAGTAGAATTAGGTAAAGTCTTATGTACCTTGAAGTTTGGTTGAAGATATACCTTTTAGGCAAAATTTGTTTAATATTTAAAAATAAATTAATGTGCAAATATGACATACATTGATTGATTCGATGAGAAATACATATCCAATAAAATTACATAGGTATTATTGTGTTCACCTTAGAATTATTAGAATAATATACTGGCCACTTGAACATTAATTAATGGTGATTGTGATAGAGCGTTGAATTGTTGAGAATTAATGAACTAACGATAGCATAAGTAAATAAAAGGCAAATAGATAAATTGCAAGTAAAATAATAGTTTGATTGATTTTGTATGTTTAAATCTAAATTTACAAGTGATATTTATAGACAAAATGACATAACATGTAATTCTATTGTCCTCACATCATGGCTTACAAAATTAACACTAATCATTGTTTATCAACTAAACACATGGGTAATGTGCATTTTTAACTGTTGTTGCGTATACGTGGTGCCCTACGTTTTGGCCTTGATTCCCCTTTCATGGCATTTTTCATTGTTTTGTATTAATCCACATGTTTATTTAGATGTACCATTTTTCCTAACAAATCCACATGTTTATATTCATGATCAAAGTTAATGTATTAAAAACAAAAAATATTTATTATTGCTGGTCCTACGACAGTTTAATTTCAATAACTTACCGCGTTAGAAACCACACTGGAAACCATTGTTTTGGAACACGAAAAAGTCTGATCCAACTCATATCTAAATAATACATTAGTATTGAACCTAAAATTCTTGAAAAGGAGTATACTTTCAGTTTTCAAGCTAATACTATCAGATCAACTCAAGTGATTTACGTACATTTTAACTTAAATTTTAAAGCATTAAATATATGAATTCTCTCACTTATATAATGTTAGAAAATCTTTTTTCATGGAAATGTAGAACTCTTAACAACACATTTACAACCTTCTCTCTCATCTTTCCCAAACCTCATGTGTGTAAAGAGTATTGTCACTATCACACGAAATGTTTGTTATTTTGAAGGATAATTTTGCATACATAAGATTGGAGAGTGTATTTATTACAATTTAAAACTTTATGACATGGTAGCTACTAGCTTAAATGCAATACGTGTAGGGAAGAAGAAGACCCATAGAAGTCTACTCTTTTGTACTCCTCCATCAACTTAACAAAGACATGCGCTGATATCTGTTTATTTGGCCGTACACAAAAGTAATAAAGATTATGTTATATTATTATTAAAATTTATAACTTACGATAAGATATAGGTTTGATCAGACAGATGCAATAATTTTTCTACCCTTTAAAAGCTATATTATTCAATGCGTATATCCACCACTAAGTCCTTGTATGAAAATGCATTTTAACATCTACATTTTCCCATAGTGTGAATGGGGAGACCTGAGACCATCATCAAGCATTTACTCAAACACACGGCTTGCACTGCTGGAGAAAGATGCTACTATTATCCTCAATTATTGTTAGTAATTATTCATATTACGCAGATTGAGATCCAATATCCCTCAACTTCATTATCACTAATAAACTACTTTAGTAACCAAACTAAATATATATATGCACCATGAAATACACACATCTCTAAGATTAGGCGTGTCGCGGTGTCCAACATGCGTTGGTGTTTGACATTCGTATGACAGTCATGGGACATATGTTGGACCAACTCAGTCTGGTTGATGTAGTAATTTACTGTATATCAAAAGTATTTTTATATCGTTTCCACAAGCGTTGTCACAAACCGTTCAACATTGATTATCATCTTAAGTTAGGGTTTGGTTGATTGTTTGTTTAAAAACTATTTGAACTAAAATGCGGTAAATAAACGGAGATTTGATAAGGCGTAAAACTGTTAGGAATAGAGTTCGTCGACCAAGCTTCACATATATTCTTATGACCACATATACGAATTCTAGCCTTTAATCGATATTATCACGTATCACCCGACAACACCATTCATGTCTAAATGATATTGTGATTTCAATCATATCGTTTAATCGACGATTTCTCAATCTATTAAACGATCTGATAACATTAAGCTTCGATACTTATGGTGATTAACAAAACACTACTCCTATGTTTAGAATTCTTGTTTTGATAGATTATTATTCTAACCCTAGATTCAAAAGTATTTTTCAATAGCATTTTAAATCAAACATAAACATGAATTGCAAGAATAATCTCAATATCAAATAAAGAGCTAGAATCATATATTAAAGGATCAAAAGGTTACATACTAGGCTTGATCAAGTACCTCTAATCCCAACAAAGGAGATTTAGTTACTCATTGTCATGATAACCTTGCAAGATTGAAGGAAAAGATGAGAATTCATTACAAACTTGTGATTTCTCAACAAATATTGAAGATCCACTTCCTATCACTCTCACTCTGTGTTTGTATCTCTATTTTGCCCTATCTCTCTCTAAAACTCTAACATGAAAATCTATCTGAAATGTCTGAGATGGCTTTTATACTTTTGTAGAAATTTAGGAACTCGCTAGGCAAGATAATGCTCGCCATGGCGAGCTGACCTTGCTTCACCAGTGGGTTTCTAACATGTCACCTGATGTCTAGAAACCGCCTTGACTTGCCATAGCGAGGCTATTGCTCGCTGCGGCGAGGCCCTGTTTTTCTGAAATCCTTGCTCGCCTTTTCCTTCGTTGCTGGTTCGCCATGGCGAGTTGGCTCGCCATGAGCTTCGCTGAGGCGTGCTTGAGGGCGAGTCACTTGGGTACCTTCTAGAACTCACTCGCCGCAGGCTCGCCATGGCGAGTGAGCTCGCCTTGAACTCGCTGTGGCAAGGCTTGCACTTGTGAAAATGATGACTTTCTGACTTCAGCTCGCCATGCCCTCACCTTTGGCTCGCTATGGCGAGCTAACCTTCGCACAAATGGGTAGAGTAAGGTACAAAATGCATACTAGGGCATTTGTTCACATTTTCTTGGCTTTTCCCTAGATAACTTGTAAAACAAGTAACAAAAGTGTCTAAAATATACTTTGTAATTAACTACTTTCTGACACTTATCACTTGTGTCCCAAAAATTTATTATTTTTATTTACTTCGACACTCCATGGATCGACGTCTGACATTTGTATGACACTTATACATCTGTCAAAAACTCAGACGAATATCCCAATTTTTTTTTTTGCTCCGACACACCTTGAACACATCTTGGAGCTATGTACAAGATTAAAGATGTGTGAAAGCAATATTGATCAATGAGGCGGTTAAAGAAATTAATTTTTTTTTTACCAAATATTAATATTCTTTGTTAAAGAAATACATTGCTCAATTTACATGTATATATTTTGATTCACGTTTTAGCTATTTTATATATCATACTAATATCTGATTTGATTATAATAAATTAATAAATATATATGTAGCGATGTCAATGTTTATGTTTTTTAATTTTTACATTGACAATGTTAATATGTCTGTGTCAATGTCTTGTGTCAGATGTTTGTGTCGGAATATATGCTCCATAGAGAGAGTGTGTTTATATATATATATATATATATATATATATATATATATATATATATATATATATATATATTGTTCACGAA
>Ga0315914_1003112_pt1 | contig 25306 bp, 12 predicted proteins | sample MpolenodulesMG_FD_203920 | JGI IMG/M metagenome (GOLD analysis project Ga0315914, IMG submission 203920) | Medicago polymorpha root nodule microbial communities from Los Angeles, California, United States - elongated nodules | ecosystem: Host-associated > Plants > Roots > Nodule | place: USA... | reverse complement strand
AGATCTATAAAAATGAACTAGAGCGTCTAAAACTAAGTCTTCTACCAGCTGAACACAAATATTTACCTCCTCTCTTGAGATTGCTCTCCGGTACCTGATGTCCTCCATTATTTTCTTTGTATAATTTAAAACCTTCTTAAAGCCACTTAGCTGCAATTTCATATAAACAAGAAGTGTTACATTTCATCCAGAAAGAAATGAAGAAAAACATCCAAAAAACAAGGACAATTAAAATAACCAAAATAATAAGGGTTATTATGATAAAAGAAGAGAGGGAAACAGATAATAGAAACCATGTAACATTGATTAATAAATGCTTAATAAAGAATATGAATATATCATACATTTTGTAGCTCTGCGAAAGACTTCCATTGACAGTGCAAATGAGATTGCCCCTTCCATTTTATCAAAAATTCAATCTCATTCCAATCAAATTCAGAATCAAACAAGTGACTCATTAACACAGGCTCTGTCGATCTATTATTGCTTTGAGCGTCTTCAGCTGTGCCCTTCAGCTGATGCCAAAGCACCTTTTCAATAGAGTCACCATCATCCTCTTCAATTTCTTCCTGGAGAACATTTAAAAGAATCAAATAATTAGAGATAGATTATAAGTGTAAATTAAGTAAAACGTGGTATCAAAGTCTTTTAAGTAAAATTCTGCATTCCCACTACCAAATCATTCCCATATAAACAAATAATATAATAATTTAGCTCGGGACTGGAACCAAGACGTCTTACCCCACACAACAATATAAAACACTAGAATTAAAGAAAGCACCTAAAATGATGGCATATATTCACCCTTTACACAAACAGTTCTATAATGCTATTGAAATTTCCCTCTTTAGCATAAGGCCCGTCAAGAAATCGACAAATTTTATGACTGAGATCATACCAACACTACGAAAAAATAAATAAAAAACTTTAACTGATAACAAACAAAAGATCATGGTCTTTCACCAAGCCATTTGCAATATACTAGACTACTCATAAGATACAACATTTAAATTAATAAGCCTTTCTTCAATATAGTATTCATTCTCTGATGAAAGGCAATACACATAGAATAAAACTCTTCAAATTAAATCAGTATATAATAATAATCAAAAACAAGTCACTAGTGTCTTTGTTCCAAACTTTCGATGCACCTTATTAGATTAAATCAGTATATATATAAATAAAAATTTAAGCAATATTTTCATGCTAAAATACGCACATCCTCTAGCAAGACTAAAAAATATCTCATTATATTTTGGTTGTATCTTAGATAAATTTAAAACATACCTTAGACTATCAATTGGGATCGGTTTACATATTTCTTTATATTTCATGAATTTTCTCTAATCTAAATAGGATTAAGAGTTTAGTAATAATCATGATTAGTTTCCTTAATTAACTCTGGTTAGAAGTCTTGTATATTAGTATAAATAAGGGTTGTGGCTACTGCTTAGTCTTTTGCATAACGAAAAACCATAATCACAATTCAAAGTCTATTCTTTCTCTTCCCTCCTCCTTTTTCTAAAACCCTATAACTTCAACATGGTTACCCAGCAGTCTCATCCACCTTCACCTGTCTCATCACTATTACACTGCCAAGTTCCCTAAAGTCTATAAATCTAGTAAAATCTCACTGTCTCTGATTATTTTCTTCTTGCCAGTCATGCTCAAACTTCGGCAACCATTTCTATCTCAAGTTCTATCAGTGGATTTTCTGCTTGCCACTTCTGCAATTTATCTCAAATGCGTCCCAGCATCAATTCCTTCAAAAACCTCCGTCGTTATTATATAAAGTTGACACCAGCTATCCTAAATGTAGTTTGGCCTCAGGTACCCAGATGAAGTTAGGCCTCATCATTGCAGATGATGCTTGACCCGACTATCCCTAAAAACATCTAACCCTGGCAATCCCAAATGCAGTTTGGTCCCGACTATTCCAGATTAACAAAGAATTAGTTGTGCTTCATACTAGACTCCAGTCACGAACAATACCAGGCAATTTCTCATGTCCCATTAGTCAGTCGTGCCATGATGAATTACCAAGTAGATATCCCTAAGTTGCCTCTCTGACCATGTTTTGTATAGCCCGTGTAATATTCTCCTTTTCAAAGTTTCATTTGTAACAAGCATATATATTAGTAAGGTTTAGCTTGAGGGAGTGTTCTAGCATATTTAAAAATATCTCATAATATTTGGGTTGTAGTTTAGAGTAATTAGAAATCAGAATACAGTACATTATAGCTTAGGATTGGTTTCTATGTCTCATGATTTGTTGCCATACTTAATTAGGATTTAGAGTGCAATATCGGGTGGGGAAGGAAAAGGAAGATGAGGGTGAGAGTGAATTATCATGAATAATTTACCTGTTTATTTAGGATTAGATGCCTGGTAATAAACAAGGGTTAGTTTTTGGACTTTTGCATTCAAATTATAATCACAATTCAAAGTCTTCATTCTTTTTCTTCCCTACTTCCCCTATCTAACTTCAACAAGAGTGAAAACAAAAAGAAATATCAAAAAGGTAGGTAACTGAATAATATTAGTTTCTCATAATTTAGTTCCACTCAGTGTTAACAATTGCGTAAAATAGCAGGGTATATCAGTGGAGCTGCTCGCAATGTGGTAAGTTTTACAATGGAGAAATCGAGAATAGAGGTGTTATCACACTGCCTTCAAGAGAGCCTACTGAAATGTCAAAAAAATCCCTCATAAGTTTAATACTTTAATTGGCCTTTTTTATGGGGTGGTAAAAGGATTTCAGCCTTCAAATAAAATACCATAACATCTATGAAGAATTTAGAGCTAGCTTCTTTGCATCTGTCGTGTTTTCCTCTGTCTATCTCGTGATATCACAATTCTCTCTGCCCCACTCTACATGTCCGGCGATTATTTCTTTGAATTTCTAGATATTTTAGATTTTGTCTACCACTACATCTCTTGAGATTCCCGACCACAATCTGCTTCCTCCATCATTCTTTTGTCCCTCTTCAGTGGTAAGTTTCAGTCCTGTTTAAGACCTTTTTATTGTTAATTATGAATGTCATGAATTTTAGTATCTTAATTGTTTTTGAGAATTTATATGTAAATGTGTGTTACATTAACTGTAAAAAATTCAGAATAGCAGTCATCCCACTATCTACTATTCGGTCATAGCACCTTGGGGTTAGTCAATCCACTAACCGGGAATAATAGCACTGGTTCCAATTTCTAAAATGTCCTAGCATATTGAAATCAAAACAATTGAATACAAAATACACGTTTTAAGATTTCAGGTGCATTCAATCAGACTTTCCAATACCTACAAATACATTAACCTGAACCTGCAATTCCTCATGCACCCACCACAAAAAGAAGAGTCAAGACGTCTTAGGACGACCAACTAACAAGGGGTTGTAAGAAGATACTAGTTACAAAAAAAATTGGGACAACTGGTTTGTTAGTCCTTGGTGACTTCCTAATTTGGAACAGCATATGCTACCTGCTTGTTCATTTGATTGGACTCAAACACTTTGAATTCTAGGGACATCTCTCTACCTCTCAAATTCAATTCACATAGGATAGAGTTGTTAGCCCCTCAATTAGATCTACTAATGATTGCTTCAATGTAGGTGTCCCTTCCCTCTGTTCTTTCTAGTACAACTTTTTTTTTCCACCGAATAACAAATGTAAATATCCTTTTCAAATAAACCCATAACCTCCTAATATAATATACTACCAAAAGTTGTTCAAAAAAAAATATACTACCAAAACTTTTGCCCAAAAAAAAATGTCTATGCAGTAGTCATTTAATATGAAATCTAAAACAGCCTTTGGGTACCATATTATTAGATGGTGACATGATGATTTGAGCCTTATATATGTGAGAATTGAAATAAATAAAATGCAATGGGTTTTAGTAGACAAATAAACCACAAAATATTTACACTAAATAGAGACACCCAGAAAGACAAAGTATAAACTATGTTTCAAACATGCATGATGTAGGATTTACCTTTTGAGACTTTTTCTTCTTCCCATCATCAGCTTCTTCACTTCCATCACTTTCAACATATGATATCTTCCTAACAGCCCTGCTAGAAGTGCGAACGTCACTGTTGTGCGCAGAAAAACTTGTGGTTACGGAAAAGCGGCTGTTATTCTTCCGAACATTGAAACTTCTCTTTCTTGTGCTTTTAAAATCGTCATCGCTAACACTGTCAGAATCCTCTGTTGTAGACTCGTTGTCTTCAAAAGATGATTTTAATCTTCTTTGTCTGCTAGATGCAACACATGCTTTGCGATCTCTGGTAGATTTTATATTTTTTCTAACCTTACCTTGTTGCCTTCCCTTGGATTTTTTAGTATAGAAAGATTCGTCATCATCAGAAACATCTAGGCTTTCACCACTGTCATCATTTTCATCCGATCCTTCACCTTCCCAATCTTTATCCTGGAACAACAATCAAATCATCTAATACTCAGAAACATCCACTAAAATACAAAATGCCTATTAACTCTGAAACTAACAATGAAGCAACATTTGACCTCAAACAAAAATATACAACCTCTTAATAGATAAAGGACCGTTATTACAAATGATACAGAACTTGATAACAACAATAACCACAACAAATGAACAACCTTTTTTAAGGTATGGCTACTCTCGACAGGCTCAAAATCTGCATCATCAGGATCATCTTCTGCAAGGTATAGGCAAAAAGATGCATCATGGGAATTCATCAATAATTAGTGTACTAGGTATCAAGGCCTAGACATGATCAGCTAACTTTAAAAGTAGTACTCCATGCATGAGAAACGATCTTTATGCAAATTCAATGCTTAACATACCGTCTACTTCATCCTCCTCTTCATAATCAACATCACCATCACCATCATCATCTGAAATCCTAGATTTCCTACGCACAGGTTTTTTCACAGAAGTAGACTTCTGTTGAGGCCATGAATTCCCTCCAGTGGACTTTTGAATCCCATTATAATGCAATGAGTCACTTTGATCTTCCCCATCCTGCTCATAATATTCATCAGACAACATCTCTTCTGCAGGAACATCAGAGTGGCTTCTTCGACCTTTACCTGCCTCCTTTTGTTCATCATCATCTTCCGAGTCTAGCCTACCTGTTTCTCCATCCACAGAATTATCTTCAGATCCCCCTGCATTTCTATAGTCTGATCCACTTTTGGATTCCTTACCGGATTCAAAACCATTTTGAGGACACGATGGTTGGCAGTCCTTCCAAAATGTTGAACCCCACCTTCCAACTGTAGATGCTTTACTACCAGAAGCCTGTAAGTTGGATTCTCTCAAACCATCTCCATCGTCAGCTGTTCCCTCATTTTGCAGTCTGCATGCACCATCTGGCCCACCATCACTCTCATATTGTGCCTCTAAGTTCATGTCGAATTCTTTCTCGCTAGAAGTTGCATCAGTACATTCATTACCTACTGATCTACGAATATTATTAGCATCCTGCCCTAGGCCTTTATCTTCCATAGCACCATGTGAGACTGTATCATTTACAAAGTTCCTAAAGAAAGCCATCTTTTGACATACGACTAAATTACAATTATACTTACTTCAATCACCTCTCTAAAAGAGTGATTAATAATAATAAAAAAAGTGGCATGAATCACGTGCTGCTTATGTTATCTACAGTCTCAGCAAAAACCTGAACAGCAAAGAGTGATAAATGATCAGCATGATTCAAAACTATGCTCAATATTGCACGATGCAAGTTAAAAATAACAAAATGAAAAGTTGACATTACAACCCTCTGTAGCACCGACACCTCTGATCAAAGGCGTGTCCGGTGTCCGAAACAAATACATGTGATTACATTCAATTAATTTCTCAAAAATGTTACCAGTGTTGACTTGGGTCTATGTTAGTGCTTCATAGTTGCAGTCGTGTAACTGGTGTCCAACACCGACACATGTGATAACGTTAAACTAATTTCTCAAATTTTTTACCGACTCATGTCTGTGCTAGTGCTTCGTAGTTACAATCCATTAAGTTAAAAAGGACACAGAAGAAAATCAGGTGAACTAATTTACAACTTACACAAAATTACCAGGTTTCAACAATCAGTGACAACATTAAGTTGAAATTCCACTATAAACCAAGTAGAACTTGGACCTAGTTAGGTGAATTCCATTTTAATTTTGAAATTATAGGTTAAATACGGTTCTATCTGCATCAAACCAAGTTAAAGAACCAGCTACATTGATGAAGAATTGTAGAAACTGGTTCAAAAGAGTGTTCTGGTTTAACGGTCAAAATTGAATTGAATTAAAATCAATTTTATGCCAAATTCGAACTGCAACAACGAGAAATGCACAAAACCAGAAAAATCTAATCAAAACACGTTGATTTCCGAAATTTTCAGGCAAAATTGAATCGGAACGGATCAATTAGCAAACTCAACAAAGCTCGTCACTAAAACCCCTTGGAAAACGCTTAAAACCAAGACTAAAAGCTAACCTAAATCTGAAATCGGAAACACAATTCAGAAACGAAATCGCTACGCAAAAATCGAATCCATGCGGCGATGATTGAAAAAATTGAAAAATCGGCGCTCACCTTCACAAACTAGGCAAAGCAAAACGAAGTTCCGTTAATTTTGATTCGAATTGAACAAAAACGACGAACGACGGTGCACAGGTTAATAAAATAATCGTGCGCACAACGTCGTCCGATGAGGAATCGTCGGAAACTGAATCGCCGGCGAAGGATATAAATGGAAACAAAAATCGGCTGTTTTTGGTGGTGGTGGTGAAGGTGAAGTGGAAAACGAGATTGGAAATGATGAAGCGGCGTCGGTGGAGGCGGAGGGATTCGCCGGTTGCGGCGGCGGTGATTTGATTGGGAAAGTGAAAAACGACGCGGTGTTTTGGATTAACCGACGACGGTGTATAGATGAAAGGGTGTAAGAGAGAGAAATGAAAGTTTTTAGGGAGAGCACGGGAAAATAATAATATTAATAATGAGAGGAATATTTTGTTTGTTTTTTTCGTTTATACCTATTTTTCTTGGGCAAAAAATGTGTCTAAGAACACTTGGGCGTATAGTAAATGATGATAGGGTACCGGCTTTAAGGACACCATTTTCCAATCTTAAATATGTATTCAAATATACATCTTAAAATTCACTGAAAAAAACACATCTTAAAATCGTTATAAATAACGTTTCGACTTTTACATAGATTCATATAAACAACATTCAAAATTGTTATTATATGATTTTACACACGGATGATGAGTCACAACATCGTACAATATAATTAATCATGCATTTGAACTAAATTAACCATCTAAATTATTGTCAAACTTTGTTATGCCAACATAACAATTATATTAGGCATTGTTTGCCCTTTTTTTAAAAGTTTGATTTTCATAGAAATCGAAAGTTGATAATATTATATAGGTATCTTATGTAAAAATGAAAGGAATATTTATCAATCATTGGACTAAAATAAACTAGTCAGATTAAAAAGATTAAAAGACCTAATTTTAATAGCACATGTTCCTTTTCACACTCAATCAAATCATAATCCACCTTCTCATCTTCTCTCCCATCCACAATCTTCAGCATCAGAGTTTACCAATAATAGTTGAAATCTTTACTGTTGGAGCACAATCTCTCTAAATTAGCAATATTTCTAATATAATCAACAAATATTTTGCAATCTCTCTGAACATGATTGGAGATCATGTTCAACGTCTATGGTTGTCGTATGTGTGGTTGGTCTCTCCTTCTTTAGAGTCGTGTTTTTCTTCTCTTTCCTTTGATCCAACCGACACCAACATCGGTGATCCATCCAACACCGAGTTCCACCTGCATCCCTATCCTATGATGCCTCGACGTATGACGATCACTCTATCCTCGACACTGTTCTTGATGGTGGAACTGACTGGAGATTCCAACACCGATGATGACGACAAAAGAGCCAATTATAGAGGGATCCATGAATGTGATTAGTTTTCCAATCTTTGAGAAGACAAGAACGGTGAAGGGTTAACGAGATTAAATTAAGTGTGCTTGGAAAGATACGTTATTAAAATTACACCTTTTAATTTGAACCATTTATTTTAATTTACTGGTTGACAAACATTCATTTCATTCTCACATAAGATACCTATTCTCTATAGATATGCCCTACATATACACACATAGAGATAGTTTTCCGTCTTCAAAAGTTTGATTTCTCATCCTATAAAAAAAATTGGTTTGAGTTTGATTTTTCATGTTACCTTGTTTTAAAAAAATATATATTTTTATTTGTTGGTTTCTTAAAGTCTTTTATCTTATTTGTGTTTCTTTTTACTAATTTTATCTTTAAAATTGCTAAAAACTAAAGAGATTGCCTCTTAAAGAAAATATCAATTTATTATCTAATTCTCAACACCCAAATTGATAACATACAGTAGCAAATTGCCTTTAAGTAATATGATGAATTCAAAATATTTGGAATATACATGCATTCAGATATGCAATATTGACAATCAAATAATGGATTTGATATATAATTGGTTGATGGTGATCTTTCAATAAGAATTAAACGATTAGGAATTCAAATAACATGATGGAAAAATGCGAAACATTTTTACCATAATTATTACATGGATGCAATGGGTGGAAAAAAAAATACTTTTTTGTTCTAAATTTAAGTCTAGTTGGAAGACGGGTTGGAGCATTCTCCAAAAAAATTAACAACCAGGGGTAATCCTAACCAATTTGGGTTGGTTTGGTGGTGTTGGTTTGGGACTTTAGAGTATGCTCCTCCTCAAAGTCTCAAGTTTGATTATCCCTAATGCCAATTTCAGTGGGATAGTTTATCTTCTTCCAAAATAAAAAATCGGAGGTATTTCTAAATTCTAAACCTTCAACCAATCACCTTGCACATCCAAACTAGAAGTGTCAATCAATCTATCCACAACAAGTTTGTAAGCAAACATTGACGGATTTAAAACCCCTTCAACATCATCGTTGTCCACAAAATTACGAACGAGCTCTTCATCCCACACCTTCTCATTAGCGCGCAACAAATCAAAAACTTAGGACATATTATTTATCAGGTAAGAACTAAGAACATGGTGATATCACATATTAAGAAACAAAAACATGCACACATATTAAGAAAGTGAATTTACCATATTTTTACCGCCCCTCTCCCTCCGGTCTCAAATGTAAGAAACAAAAAAAATGCACACATATTAAGAAAGTGGATTGACCATATTTAAGTCATTATAAAAAGTGATATTTTTCTAATTTTACTCTTGTCTTGGAGTAGTAAAGACATTAATGACGTGGATTTAATGAGGGTAAATTTGGAATTGTGGCATTTAATAGGTTCATTTTACTATACTTTTTGTTATATTTGAGACCGCCAATTTTATTTTTTTGTTTCTTACATTTGAGACCGGGGGGAGTATTTTCGCTTTGAGGCTTGCGACTCCAATTATCAAAACAAGCGTTTATACGAGTCTCATCACCTATATTCCACTTCAGCCCCTCTCTGAACAAGGCCCTTGTATTACAAATACTACTTCATATATTGCCCGGAGGAGTTCTGCTCATTACCCAAACGCTTTTGCTCATTCCCAAGTGAAATTCCTTTTTACCCTTACGTGACTTAAGTTACACTAGTACAAACTGCCACGTGACTTAAGTCACGCTAGTGTTAACACTAGAGTAAGTTAACTCACGCTGGTTCTGTGCGCACCAGAACATACATGCAGTGGTCACTGCCTTGTTCCCTGGTTAGCTTCGTTCATGCATTTGTTCATACATAGGAAGAACCATTCATTCATTCAACCAAAACTCATAATTTAGAACACATTCATTCATTCATTCATAATATAGGTACGCAATATTAACAAGAAATAACGTAAATGTCATAAATAAGCGCAACCGTGCAAATGTAAATATAGTACAACCAAAATGTTAGGAAAATACTACAAATATCCAAAAAGTCATAAAAACAAGTCATAAAATAAGACACTATTGTTGCTCCTGTGGACTATGACTCCTAGACCTCCTCCGTGGAACTTGTAGATGGTCAAACACGCTATAATCGGTACGGAGGCCCTCCAAAATACCGAAGAATAGTGGATTTGAAAGCACCTCTGGAATCTGCATCGCATGCTCCACTCTGTCTCGCATGTTGGTAATGACCTGCAATGGATCGGGAGGATGCCTGGCCCAGTCCTAGTCAACAAGAATATCCTGGTAGACGGGTCTCATGATGACAATGTCAGGCTCTGGAGTAGGGTTGACGATGAGAGGATGGGATACACGGTAGAACCACCTAATGTACCTATCTGAATGCTTCCAAGGCTCGTCGTCAAGGACCTGGTGACCCCTCTGCTGCTGGGGAACGACATGCAGAGCAAACCCCAAGAAGGCAGCAGCCACATCTCCTGGGGTAAGAGACATAATCGTAGTAGGAGGTCGGGGAACTTTCTGAACATATCCGTACTGCCTCCCAACCCGCTCGAGCAAGTGACGCACCATCTTTTGTTTCCCAGCCATGATCCATTCGGAGTACCAGCACACGTCCTGAAAAGGTGTCACGTCTCGTCGGTGCTCGTACGGCCTCCGGGTGACATGACAATGGTCCATCGAATCCAACAAGCCTCTGAAGTGATCAGCATGTTTAAACCCCCTCTGAGGTTTCCATCTACCCACATACGGGTTCTACCGTTCGTAATCTTGATACCTCGACCTTGGAACCACATGTCTGAAGTGGGCTATAACCCATCCCTGCAAACACAAAGAGACAAATCTATATCAGCACACAAGTGTCGTACAAGAAATTATACATTTACGTTTAACTTAAAAAAAAGAAGAAAAAAAAATATTACCACAAGCAAGCTCATGTAACCACCAATGAAGCCAACATGTGGGCTGGAGGTAAGATTCAGCTGCTCATACAAGAAAGCAAGTCCCATCGCGCCCCATGACCACGTGCCTATGTTAGCCAAATCCCGAATCGCAAGCATCCACAACAGATTAATGGTTTTGATGTTCTTGCCGGCAAAAAGGGTGTAACCAAGTAAGAGCAACAAAAACGCCTTGACACATGCGGGCCTAATACGACTCAGCTCCTCCTCCTCCTCCTATGATAAATCCTCCCCCAGCAAATGGTTACACCTATTCAACAGGTGCTCATAACGCTCTTTCATGACCGTGTAAGTGAGAAAGGCACCTGAATTATTACTCATCTGTCCACCGCGTCCTCCACCAGAAACAATAAGTGAGTCACCATCAGCTCTACACCATGGTCAACATCTAAATCATCCTCCTGAATGAGTCGTCCAGCGACGGGGATGCCTAGAAGACAAGCAACATCGTCCAGTGTGATGGTCATCTCCTCAACAGGCATATGGAAGTTGTTGGTCTCCTGATGCCATCTCTCAGCCAAAGCACACACTAACCCGTGGGAGATGTTGTTGTACCCAGTCAAAGGGAGGGGCCTTAGACCGGATGCATCCACTGGGCCCCAAAACCCAGTGGAAGTGACAAGACAGAAAGCTTAAGTTTCCTCCTATGCGAGACGACATTCATCTTACGATCCGTTTGCAACTGAAATACAAAAAAAATAAAATTAAATAAGTAAAATAAACATGACATAATAATAAACTATAAATATTATACGTAAAATAAACTTGACATAATGATAAACTATAAATATTCTACGTTAAAAATAAATCAATTATACTTAAATACGTAAAAAATAAATCAATTATACTTAAATACGTAAAATAAACATGACATATTCTACGTAAAATAAACTTGACATAATAGTAAAATATCATTAAATTAAATAAAGCAATTATACTTATTGTTTTATTGTTCCAAAGCTTGAATGCCACGTGTTTACCGAAGTCCGGTAAAAGAGGCAAGTCGTAAGGCCCCCCTAGAAAGCCTCTGTCCTCATCCTCCATATCAGCCTCTGCATGCTGCTGAGGATGCTACTGTTGAGGAGGCTCGACATACTGCTGCTGAAGAGGTTGCTCAGGCTAATATCCCTCGTCAAACTGAGCCTGATATCCCTGGTGATACTCATACCCCTCCTGGTACTGATAACCCGGCTGAAATTCAGGCTGCTCCTAATACGCCTGCGCCTCATACGCCAGCTCCTGATAATGTTGCTCATGTTGGTACTGTGGCGGGTCCATAATCTGGGATGGACCCGTCTGTGACGTCGATCCCCCCACAATATCAACAGTAGCAAGTCTCGTGCCCCTCACTCTCCCTCGACCTCGACCTCGGCCAGGAGGAGGGCGTAGTGCATCCTTTTCCCTCCGTAAACTACCAGTAGGGGCAGGCCTCCCTGCACTAAATCTGTCAGTCCTCTCCTGCTCAGACATATCTGCACAAAAAGCAAAAAATCTTTAACACATTTTTCCACAGACTTAAAATTTCAACAATGTCATCTTTAATAATACAACAACAACACTATAATGTCGACAATGTCATTTAAATCCATAAACTACCACATTGCAGTCAAATTAACTATAATCAACATTAACAAACACAATTCAAACTAATTACATCATTAACAATCCAAAAAAACAAAAAAAATATCATTGAGGCATTTTACCGAACACGTAGTGTGCAATTTTTAAACAACTATGTAATCTAACAATTTCTAAACCCTAAACTACCACATTGTACCCTAAACAACATCTAAACAACAATTCCTAAGTTAATTCGTCAGTAACAATCATCAAAACAAACATTCAAACAAAATTTAAAAAAACCTAAAGATGTTTAATTTCTACAAAAATTCAAAAATTTGAACCAAAATAATGCAAAGAAGTAGTATAATAATCACTTACTTGATGTTGTGGACGAATTTGGCTTTGAATAGCGCAAGAACGGTGAAATTCAGATTTGAGGGTGAAATTTTCGTGTTGGAAAAAGTTGGGAAATGAGGGAACTGTGCTGTTGTGTTGCTGATAACTGACTTAAGTCACGCTACTCCTATAACTGGCGTGAGTTAACTCACGCTACGTGAGTTAACTTACGTAAGGGTAAAAATGGAATTTCACTTGGGAATGAGCAAACCATTTGGGTAAAGAGCATAACTCTGCCTGGAGTACTTCCAATTTTTGCATCCATTAAACTATTATTGGGGTAATATTTAGCTTTGAGAACTTGAGCTACCAAAGAATTAGGATCAATAAGTAAATTCTACGATTGTTTTGCTAACATTACAAGTATAAAAAAAGTAATAAGATTTTTTAGTAGTTATAATATGTACAACATTTGGTTGTTGCTAGAGTTTTTTACAAAGTTTAATGAATGTCCTTAAAAAAAAACAAAGTTTAATAAAAAAGATTTGATAAATAAACCGTCCCAATCAAAGTGGAGGTCTAACTATTGTAGTAAAAAGGAGACTTAATAAAATATAGACCTATTTTTAAAAAAAAGAACAACATTCTATTTAACTTGCAAATAACATAATCTAATCATTATAACTAACACAAAAAATATCCATAATATAATCAATAACAGGAAATTTTCTCACAGTTCTTGGTCAATTATGCGACATTGAAGTTGAACCACAATGTTGAAGTTGAATCACTAAATAAAATTAAGAGATGAATAGCGATTAAAAAATAAAATTCTAAATTAACAAATTAGCAAAGAAGAAGAAGAATAATTAATTAGCAATTAGAAAATAAAAAATAAAATTATGTGAACGGAAATTAACTTTTGATAATTTTAGGTGTTCGTGAGCAATTACTATGTGCTTAAAAAACAATTTTCAACAAATAATTGGGCGAGGGTCATTGGATCCTCTCCTGCCTTCTTTAATTTGTCCAACCATCCCTCCAAGAGAGGGAGGGAGGGAGAGCATGTGGGGCAGCACCAACAACATGAGAGAAATGGTAGGAAAGGATCCAAATCCCTATTTTTCATGCTAGTAAAAAAAATCTTGTCTATTTCATTTAACTTCTTCGTTCCATTTATTATTTTTCTGCAATATTACTCTCATCCCATCTCAATACATACTAAAAATCTCAATACATATTAATATACCTTTCATAAAATTTAATCAGTACTCATTCAACTATTGAAAAAAAATCCTTCATTCCAGAGTTCAGACTCCAGTACACCAAAAAAATTGAGACACCACTAAAAAAAAGACTAGTGAAATTTTTTTTTTGACAAAAAAAGACTAGTGAAGTTTGAAAACGCGTACCTAGTTCTTTGCATGTCTTTTTTATGAAAGACAAATGAGTCAACAAAAATAATATATTTGATCTATTGTGGGGGGAGAGGCGTGGAGGTAGAGGAGAAGACTGTGAATGTGGGAAGAGGAGATGTTAGAGGAGTGTAGGCAATTACTTGATGGTGTTATTGTGCAGGCTAATACTCTTAACAGGTGGCTGTGGGATCCATATATTCACGACGGTCACACTGTTCGAGGTGCCTATCAAATTTTAACAACTCAGGACTCTTCCACAGTTGATGCAACAAGAGATCTTGTATGACATAAGCAGGTTCCCCTCAAGGTGTCTATCGTAGCTTGACGTCTGCTGAAAGACAGGTTACCGACCAGAATGAATCTTCTTCGGCGCGGTATCCTTCAGGCCGAGGGGGGTGGGTATGTGGCGGGGTGCGGCTCCGAGGAGATTGCATCTCATTTGTTTCTCCATTGCGAAGTGTTCGGGTCGTTATGGCATCACGTCAGGTCTTGGATTGGTATGTCTGGTGTTGACCCTCACAATAATAGTGAGCATTTCTTTCAATTTACTAATTATACAGGTCATTCAAAGGCTTGCCGATTGTTTCTCCAATTACCTTGGCTTCTGTGTGTTTGGGTGCTCTGGAGTGAACGTAATAACAAGATATTCAACAACATAGAAACTCCTATTTTACAGCTTTTAAATCATGTTAAATTTAATTCTTTATGGTGGCTTAGGGCTAAGAATGCCACATTTGTGCAGGGTTCTCAAAGATGGTGGTCAGACCCCTTAGTATGTTTGGGTCTTGACCGATCTTTTTATCTTGTATATACTTTGTAAGACGGTTTGTCTTTTGGGGGTGGTCTCTTTAATACATCTTGTACTAGGGAGCTCAAATCGCCATTGTTAATATATCCCATTTTGATTTCTTAAAAAAAAAAAATTGATCTATTTTAGGAATAAGATGCAACAATTTTTGTTTACTCATTTATCTCTTATAAAAATGGCATGAAGGGGTATTTCCTTTTGCTTTTTGTCTTTAATATTTCTAATTGATAAAAGAGAAAAACTAAACAATTTTTTGTGGAAATTCTAGACAAGTAGTAAAGGGAAGCCAAGCCAAGGTATGCATTCATAATTCAATTTCAATCTCAATCCTAAATTGTATTGCAGTGTTAACAGTAATTGAATCCCCTCCTCCCTTTTTAATGCATCATTACCAACTATAGTTTTATTTTTTTGAACAGGTCCAACTCTACCTAATAATAGTTAAACAAAATCTTCAAAATTCTCAAATAACACATACATGCAAGTCACACCTTACTCTTGATTTCTTCATTCTCTTATTTATAATAATTTCCTTGATGACTCACTCATTACACTTGAAATATATTTGGTTGCTTTACTTGTCCTAGCATTTCAACCACTTCCCTCATAGTTGGTCGTTCCACACTTTGTTCCTCAACACAACACATAGCTACAAAGAATAACTGCATTGCTTCATCTAAAGGAATATTGTTATGTAACCTCCCATCAAGAATCTTCACCACACTTTCTTTGTTCCAATCAGTTTGTAACTTGGTCCATTGAACAATATCCATTCCTTCTTCACCAAAATCTCCCACTGGCCTTCTCCCTGTTAAAAGTTCTAGTAGCACCACTCCAAAGCTGTATACATCACTTTTCTCGTCCACTTTCAATGTGTATGCATATTCTGTAACATAATTCAGAATCAGTATACATAATTGCTTCCTTTTACAATTTAAACTATAATATCTATATATTGACTTCTAAAACTTTAATGTGTGTGTATATATAAATAAAATGTAACATATGCTTTTGGTTATTGTGCCTATGTTAGCTACTAGAGATATGATATTAGTGGGTTTTAGTCAGAAAAAGATGGTTGTAATTTGTTTGGGTTTGAATATGATTTTATGGTTTCAAGGCATGCAAAAGAACAAACCAAGCTTGGTATAAGAAAAGCAAAAGATTGAAGAATTTTCCTTTGTAAGTGGAGCATTTACTAGTCTTGGAATTCACGTACATGAAGGACATAATGTGGTCCCAGAAAATGGCAAGAATGTGCTATAGTGGTATTAAAAGGGAATGTTTTGTGTCAATTAAAAATAACAGAAAAAAGTATATTCATTCCCTTCATATTGACTTTTTGACTATGAATATCTGATTATTAAATGCATCCAAAATAATCATAATCATAATCATAACTGATGTTGGTTTGGACTCACTCATTCCACCTAGTCAAATCACTACAGTAATCTAAACAGTATTTTCAGGTAGCTTAAGTTAGGCAATAATGTGTCCTAAACTTCTGGTCAATGTTTAGTTGATAAAAATGATGATATTGAATTAAAGGGAAGAAACAAAAAAAATATTCAAGGGACTAAAACTAGAACGTGACCCTATTATAACATAAATTAACCAAAAAAATACTCTTGAATAACTTGCATTAGAGTAAAAATATCAAAAAGTAAATCACTGTAGCATACTTTCAACCAAACACAACAACAAATCTACTTGAAATAGTTCTCATTTTTCAGTCTAACTGATTTAAATATCTATTTTTTTAATATCAAAATTAATAGTACCTGGAGCAATGTAGCCATAGGAACCAACAATAGAAGACATGCATTCAGAAGTCCCACCAGTATCTTGCAACAAGAATTTAGCAAGTCCAAAATCAGCTACATGAGCCTCAAACTCAGAGTTCAACAATATGTTATTTGACTTAACATCTCTATGAACAATCAAAGGACAACAATCATGGTGCAAATAGCAAAGTCCTTTAGCAGCTTCAGTTGCTATTTTCACCCTAACATCCCACTCAAGATACCCCCCTCTTTTCCCATGCAACACTTCACCTAAACTACCATTTGTCATGTACTCATAAACAAGCAAATTAGTGTCTCTATTTGAACAAAATGCTAACAACTTCACAATGTACCTGTGCCTTATTCTACCAAGTGTTTTTATTTCAGCTGATAAACCATTATCATAAGAACAACCTTTGTTAATCCCCAACAACTTCTTCACAGCTACTTTTTCTCCATTTGGCATTGTTCCTCCATATACAACACCAGCACCACCTCTTCCTATGATGTTACTTTCCTTTACACATCCTAAGATGTCTTCACTTCCATATTCAATCTTCTGAAATGCTGTTAACTTCCATGAATTTGAGTCCCTCCTAATTCCTTTTCTACCCTTGATGATAGCAAAGGTTGCAAAAACCAATGAACAAACCAAAAGTGCTAATGCAAATAGAAGCTTATACTTTGCAGGAATTCCAGGTTTCTCACCACCATTTTTCTGAGACTCTAATGTTTCTGATGAAGATTGGTTGCATGGATTCAAATCATATCCACATAACTTCGGATTACCGACAAAGGATGTAGAATTGAACATTGAGAATTGTCCTATTTCAGGAATTGAGCCAGAGAAGTCATTATGAGAGAAATCAGCTGAAGTTAAGCCCTTAATAGAACCAAGTTCCTTTGGAAGTGTTTGGTTTAGGTTGTTCCATGAGACATTAAGATAGTTAAGTATGTGGATTTGAGAAACCTGAATTGGAATAGGACCTGATAATTTGTTCTGACTCAAATCTAAAAAGGTAAGTGAAGAACATTTACCTATTTCAATAGGAATAGTTCCTGAAAAGTTGTTGAAACTCATGTCCAACCTGAGAATGTTCTTCAAATTTCCTACATCTGAAGGGATTTCACCTGAGAATCTATTTCCATGAAGAAGCAGAATCTGCAAGTTTGGAAAGTTTCCAATAGAATTCGGTAGTGATCCGGATAAACGATTGTTCGAAAGATTCATCTCTCCAAGTTTAGAAGTGTTTGTGTTTGTGCTTTCTTGTTGTGGAAGAAAACCACTAAGGAAATTGTTTTGAAGTTCAAGAAGTGAAAGTTGAGGCAAATAAAGAAAACCTTTTGGTATTGAACCTGTTAAATAGTTTTGTCCTAAACGAACTCTTTGAAGTGTGTAACATTGACCAAGCTCATTAGGCAAAGAACCAAACAAAAAATTGTTAAGCAAGATTAGAATCTTTAACCTTTTTCCAAGACATAAAGATTTAGGTACTAATCCAGTGAGTTTATTTGTTGATAAATCAAGTTCACTCAATTTACCATTCTGTCCAAGCTTGGAAGGAATAGAACCTGTGAAGTTGTTATGCCAAAGCTTTAACACTTCCAAATTTGGTAACTCAGAAAAAAAAGATGGAATTTCACCATAGAGTTTGTTGATGAACAAGTTCAAGAGTGTGAGTTCGCGAAGATTTGAAAACTCATTAGGTATGTTTCCATTTAACTCATTGTTTGACATATCAAGAGATTTCAAACTACTAAGATTCCCTAATTGAGGTGGAATTGAACCACTAAGTTGATTGGTTTGCAAGAAAAGTGTGTTTAGTCTGTAAAGTTTTCCTAACTCAAGTGGAATTGAACCTTTCAAACCACAGTTTGCAAGATCAAGATGAACTAAATTAACAAGGTTACCAAAATGAGGTGGAATTTCACCATCAAACTCATTGTAATAACCTAACAAAAGGTGTGTAAGGTTAGTAAGATTTCCAAGCTGAAAAGGTATGAAACCTCTCAAATCATTACCTGCAAGAGACAAATAGTTAAGCTGCAACATGTTTCCATATTTTGAAGGAATTTCTCCATAGAAAAAATTTCCTCCAAAATTCAAGTACTTGAGTTTAAGTAACTCAGTGACACCAAGAGGTAGTGAACAATTGAACTCATTGTTGTAAGCATCAAGAACTTCAAGCTCTTTCAAATGAGAGAATTTCCAACTTAGATTTCCATTGAACATGTTGTTGGATATGTTGAGGAATCTCAAGTTTGATAGTTTTGTGATGGAAGATGAAAAAGTTCCAGAAACATTCAAGTTTGATATATCTAGTGACACAACAGAACTATTGTTTGTGTCACATTGAATACCATACCAAGTAGTACAAAGGGACATGTAGTTGGAGATATTCCAACTTTCTAAGGAAGTTTTGGATTCAAAATCCTGTTTGAGAGAAACTAAGATAGAAGCTTGTGTTTTCAAAGAGATAGGAAGTGATGATAATGAAGAAGAAACAGAAACAGAAAGAGTAAGAAAGAGGGTATAGAGTACAAAGGTGAAACTAGGAGTATCCATTATTTGTGGAATAACTAGCTTAGAAGAGTAACCAAATATACTAAAGGAGAATGAAACTATGAAAGTGAAGTTTTAGAATATGATAAGAGTTTATAGCACTGAATGTGCAGAGAGAGTGAGAAGAAGAGTTCTAGGAAGAGGTGACACTATAAATCTATAATCAATCCCTTTTCTTCCTCTTTCACATTCACATACACATTACTTTGATGTCATCTTTAGCTTTTAGAAAGCAAAAGCAAAAGTAGTGTTAAGATAAAAATGCATGACCAACAAGGACTGTTTTATAGATCAGTTTATTTTTATTTTTAATTTGGTTTAAATATGCTTTTTGCTGCCTATAAATATATAATTTTTTGCTTTTAATTCTTGTAAAATATACTCTTTTTTTTTGTAAGTATAGCTTAACTAATGCTGATGTTGTTAAGCTTAACATTTTCATCCGGGTTTAGACCTTGTAGTTGTGTGTGTTGTTTGTCACTTTATCTAAGACAATAAAATTTTGGTCTTGTAAATTTTCAATTTTTTATTTATTTTTATCTTTATTGTTTTTTTTTAGTCTCCACAAAATTTATTCATTTTGAAATTACTCTATATATAATATGTAAAATATTTTGATTTTATCCCTTTAAAATAAGAGCTAAAATTCTACCAAAATGAATAAATAAATAAAAAAAGCTAAAATGAATATTGCATGAACCAGTTTTAATATGAACAAACTTTAGGGGATTAAAACAAAACAGCGAACACCAAAAATATTTTTTTTGTACAAGGACTATGTGCATGTTTTGTTTGAATTTTAAAAGAGCCGAAATTGATCATGGATGTGTAGAATTGATTCTGACATGTTTGATTGCTTTCGAATATAGTTGATTATACCTTCGTAACTAATTTTACTTGAAGTTATTATTTTTAGCGTTTGATTTTAGTATTGATTTTTACACACAAGGTTATAATTTATTTAACTTACTTTTACTTAGATATTTATCCGGGCATATATGTCTTTACCTTCTGCTCTCTTTTACAAAATCAATTTTAAAAAATCGATTATCGTCACCGCATAATCAAACATACACTACAAATAAAACGTCATTTATTTGCGGAACTAAAATCATAATTAAATCTTTTAATTTTTTTTTATGTTCTATTGGTTTTTGAGCCCTTAAACTTTATCTGATATGAGAAACCAAGTCCACAAGCAAAGTTGAATCAGATTTAGAATCTTCATTTGAAGTAGAAGATATGACATAGCATACAATCTTTAGACCATATCACAAATACCAATCATGGGTAGGAATAAATTGACAACAATATGCATGCTGAGTGTACATTTATTTTTTTATTTCTGTGCTTCTTAATAAGAGGAGGAAGTGGTGGTGTCATTACCCAACGTGTTGCTTTCTTATTATTCACAAGAATATATGAAAATACTAAGGATGATGATATCTATCCAATTAAAAGTTTTATTACATAATTACTGGTCCATTATAAAAGTTCTATTAATACTATGTCATTAGTTATCTTTTCAACAAGCTTAAATTATTGAGCATCAGTAGTTTTATACTTATCCAATTAAAGGATGATGATATCTAAGTAAAGTATTGCATATGTAAGATTATTAGAGTTTAGATACACTAATAGTAAAAATTATTTGCACGATCATTCAATCAGACCTCACTACGTTGATATTTTTTGAAATACACTAGTACATTAATAAGATTCTTATTATGTCAATTTTGTATGACACATGAAAATAATTTTTGATTGCCTCACTCTTGTCTTTTAGGCCAATAATTAGATCCTAATCCCAATTTTAAAAGACTGATTAGAATTTGATTGCCTAACACGTCAACATAGATTCATGTTTTTTTTTTTTTTTAATGGATCATAGATGTGCACTTGTTTTAGAATGTAATGTTAACAACATAATTTCATGATAAGATGTGATTAGAACTTGAATAAAGACCGTATATTCTTAGTGCATAATTATTCATTTTTTTGTGTTGGGTACATAATAATTTTTTAAAATCTTATTAAAAGGTAAAATTTATATAAATCCAAATAAAGAGTGGGTACCAATAAATAAGAAATGAGGTCTAGTCCTAGCTCAACTGGCAAATGCCTAAATTGTAAGGTTGGAGATCATGATCCGGATTCGAACCCGAAACCTCATAGTTGTGTGAATTTATTTTCAATGGATTACCATTTCATCTAAGATAAAAAAAATGAGATTCCAATACAAAAATTTATCCACTTAGAAATGGTTCATAGAAGAGTGTATTAAACTACTAAAGAGTAATATCATACTTTGTACTAAAAAAAAGAAAGTAATATCCTTCGTTTATCTTTGATAAATAACCCATTATTTAGAGGCAGCAATATAATGAAAAAGACAATCTTTATGGTTGAATAATAAGGAAATAATCAAGGATGGAATGATCAAACCTAGGTCAGCTCATAAACTCCACACACATAATAATTTCTTTTTAGGTGGATACCCTTGGTCCCCTGAATCCTTTCTTTCTTTGTAGTTAGTGACTCAGTTTCATTTCATTTCACAATAAAGTTCATTAATACTCCAAAAAAATTACAATGTTATTCCAGAGGAGCTAGCCTCTTTTAACCCTCTTGATCACTTTACTACACCGTTTAACGTGAAAAAGAAAAAGCAAATTAAAGTCTATTTGATTCTTCTTCTTTTTAGAACATGTTGGGATCCTTCATATTGATCTTTTTCTCCAAAATGTGGACCAGTTTGAATATTTCCTTGATTCTTTCTTTTTCCGTGGTATAATAATAAGTGTGTCTTTGGTTTTGGGATGAAAAAAATTAATTTTGAATGAACTGATCTTATAAAATTGATATTTATTAAATGTATGTCGAAGGTAAAATGATTTATATTTGTAAGCTTTCAGGTAAAAGTTAGGAGTTGGACTTATATAAATTTGGGTGTAAAAACCATGTTTGAAGTCAAAATCTATTAATTTTAAATTCAAATTAAAATTGATTCTACTCAAAACCATTGAGACATATATCTAAATTAATTCTAACCCTTAAAATCAATTTTCACTCATTTAAAAGTAAAGTTAAATTGTCCGCGTCAACATAACTCAGTTACTATAAACATTGATTATATATACAAGTTTTTTTTTTACAAGATATATACAGGGTATTTAACACTCAAATTCCATATTATTCACCTTAAAGGTATTTAAAACTCAGTTAGTAGTCACCGGACTAATTAACATTTTTTTTAATTAAACATATACTAAATTATTGTATTTTATTAACCAATTGAAATCTGGTCAAATGGCAGTGGTCTTTGCTTGGCTTCAATTGATTATTGAAGGTATGATTGTGGCCTGAAAGAGTACTGATTAGAAAACATGTAGGTCCCATTCAGGAAAATTCCTTGTTTTGTTTTGGGTGATGATGTTAGGCCCCATTTCTGGCATTACATTAAAAATTCTGCTCTTCACCCAACACAAAACGCTCACGCTCAACTGAAATGTTGAAAATACCCTTACGTTAGTTAAGTAACGTACATGTTAAAATCTGCGCATCTTAACATGCGATGCGCAACTTAACTCACGCTGGAATAAACATTTACGTGAGTTAATTCATGCTGGAAATTAACACTTGCGTGAGTTAACTCACGCTGCGTTACTTAAGTAGCGCAGGGGTAAATCGATATTTTCAGTTGGGTGCGAGTGTTTTGTGCTAGGCGAATAGCACAAATGTTACATTAACCCACTAAAAGTACTTTAGTTTATGGGTACACTTTCCGCTTCACTTGTGATGAATTGAAATATTGATTTCCAAAATCATGATATATATAAATTCCAAGGTGACTTGTACAGTTGTACACATGTACAATTAATATGTATAAAGGAAGGACCTCAATTAAAGACAGTAACCATGTACAAAGTAACATTATACAAGAAGAGATGGATGGACTTTCCACTGAACAAGAGGTTAGGGCACAAGCACGTTTGCAGCTGAAACTAAAATTATATGCACGGATATAATAGTTTATGTGTCACGTCCTATCCAAGATTCCTAGTTTGTGGCCCTTACTTTATGTATATAGATATAATAGAGTTGATGCCATTTTATGTAACATCAGAACATTGTTGGTATATAAGGCAATATCATGATCTGGTCATGTTTAATCAGTTTTGGTCATGTTGGATGTGTTGATGCTATGATTCCGTTAAGTGCTGAATTCTTCTAATATCGTGGTTCAATTCATGATTAAACTTGCACACGTTGTGATATTTCTGCTCAATAGTAAAGTTTCTACACATGATGATCCACCCATGGATTTACGTTCTACACAATAAGTGTGACACCGTTTTTTTTAACTTAGTGGTCCAATCTTTTTTTTTTTTGAAATATGGTCCAATCTTTTATGAAGGTTGAATTTTATTCAAAGATGATTTCACGTGAGTACAATATGTATCAATAGTTTAATTGCAGTTTTGCTTCATAATATTACTCATCCACTTAATTGGTCATCCCATTTTAAAAACATTCGGTTTTGGTCATTTTTTCAATTTTTTGAAATTAAAAGTGGTGATATATCATATTTAAATTGAAGTTTTTAATGAGTTTTCATGTAATTCTGCGGGTATGGATCATTTTATATCATCAATTTTTAGTCAAACAATAGAGAAAGAGATCAAAATTGAACAATTTTTAAAATAGGATGATCAATTTTGTGAGTGAGTAAAAATAAGAAGACTAAAACTGTAATTAAGCGAAAATATAATTATGATAAGATTTTTTTAATTTCTTCTGAGAAATCGAGTGAATCACTACCCTACGAATTTATTATCACTAACTTGTAGACAATAATAGTGTGGAAATTAGGATTAGATATTGAGAAGAAGGGGTTGGTCTTTGTGAATCACTACCCTACGGCTCTTGAACAAGTGTACAAAAAAAAAAAACTTATGAAATATAAAAAGAAAGTCACATATGACATTGTGATTGATCAATATCACCAACCACAATATCACTCAAGTGCTACCCTCTTCACTTAGGGTTTAAAATAACAAGTTTATGATTCTTCTTTTAATAGGAAAGTCAGCATAAACTTATGGGAGGTTATGAGGAAGTTAAAGGAGAGTTTCAAGTCAATTTCAGCTTATACAAGAAACTATTGGTTTAAAAAACTCCAATCTCACGGAGAATAAAGATAAAATATTATAGAATCTAATGAAAAGAAAAAAAAGAAATACATGAGTTTTATTTTTTTGTCCAAAGAAATACACGAGTTTTATTATGATTTTATATTGGGTTCAATACTCATTCTTGCAAAGCTGATTTGATAAGTGATGAGTGTCATTCTTATAAACTCGTCTAAGATTTTATCTTTACTCTATGTGAGATTGGAGTTTTTCTCACCACCAACACCAAACGATATTAAGTTTATTGTATGGATATAAATGATGGGTGGTCTAACAAACAAGCTCTTGTACCATATTAAATTTTTAAATTGAATCTAACTCATCATTACAAAATTAACATGTAAGCTAAGAGTTTTTTTTGTTGACGAAATGTAAGCTAAGAGATGTCACTTATAAACTCATTCCAAGCCTTACATTTCATTTATGTGAGACTTTGATTGTTTTCAATAATTTTTGCATGAAGATATCATATTTTTCTTATTGGTTCTCTTAGTGCGTTTCCATCCTCTACGGTTGTAGTATTTGTTGTAGTTGTAGGGATTATGATATTTAAAAAGATAATTTTTAGAGTTGTCTCTCTTTGTAAATCTAATAGCCTCTGAAGTAGTAGCGACATCCAAATCATCCCACCTCTTTGTAGTTGTTGTGAGAGTCTTTCACTAGATCCAATCCATATTGGTAAGATGAAGATATTTTATGCAAGCTAGTGTAATAGATATATTCAATCATATTACAATATATAT